>OLPE01001414.1_pt1 | contig 13431 bp, 10 predicted proteins | sample 1671901 | NCBI WGS metagenome assembly OLPE01 (sample SAMEA3136624, study PRJEB25190) | human gut metagenome | biome: human gut; feature: human-associated habitat; material: faeces | place: Austria | collected 2013 | reverse complement strand
TTTCAGACAATATTTCAGACAATATTCAGCTGCTGCAGGGCGTCCAGGAACGCCTGTGCGTCCTGCAGCGCCGTGGGCTCGTCCACATCGTACTCCGCCCGCAGCGCCGCCGCCAGATCCGCCGCATCTGCCGCCTGGGGCAGCCTGTCCCACAGTAGTTCACCGGTCTCGTTCAGAGTCACCAGGCCCTTGAGCTCCAGGGATGCATCGCCGATAGGCACCAGGATCACGTCCCCGGCGATATTGCGCTTTACCAGCTGCTTACGAATTTCCATTTTCAGCCTCCTCGATGGTCCGTCGGACCGTCTCATGGGTCATTTCACAGACATATTCCGGCTTCGTGTCGAAATGTCCGGTCTCCGTCACGCACATGGCGGCGCAGGCATGGCAAATCTCCTTCAGCCGGCAGCCCGCGCAGGCCCCCGGCAGACGGATCCGCTCCGTGGCCGCCCTGGTCCGCTCCCATGCCTGGGCAAAGCCCAGCTCCGGCACGGAAAACAGCGGCTGCGTCATCATGCCGCAGGGAGTCATGCCGCCCTGCCAGTTGATCCAGAAGGCGCTGCGCCCGGCCCGGCAGGCCACACCCTCGCCGGGTGTACCGTCGCAGACATCATCCTCCGACGGCAGGGCGAGGCCCTGCTTCATGGCCTGGGCCCGCTGCCGGAACTGCTCCGGGGTCAGCCGCAGCCGATCCCATTGGACGCTGTATTCCGCCGCCTGGCAGGCAGTGAACCGGTCGTTGCTGCCTACCAGCGCCTCGTCCCGCCGGATAGGCGGGAACATGTAGGTAGCCAGCTGCATGGGGGTGCCCAGCTCCTGGGCGATGCGGTAAATTTCCGCCATATCCGCTACGTTGTACGGCGTCATGGACACGTTCAGCTTTACCCCCACGCCCAGCTCCCGCAGGGCCCGGATATTCTCCGTGACCCGGGCAAACATGGGACGGCCGCACAGCCGCTCATAGGCGGCATCGCTGGCCCCGTAGAGGGTGATGTTGAAGCGGAACGGCGGCTCGTGCCGGAAAAAGTCCAGCCAGTCCCGGTCGATAAGGGACCCGTTGCTGTTCACCGACACCAACAGCCCCATTTTCTTCAGCTCCGTCAGCAAATAGCGGAAATCCTTGCGGATCAGCGGCTCGCCGCCGGTCAGCAGCAGGAACAGCATGCCCCGGCTGCGGGCCTCCTGGGCGATGGCCAGCCATTCGTCGGCAGTAAGCTCCCGGCCCCGGCGCTGCTGCTCCTCCGCCGTCAGGTGGACGTAGCACATTTTACAGTTGAAGTTGCACCGGGCCGTCAGCTCAAAATTCCCGGCCAGGGGCGTTCCGGACCGGCAGGCCCTGGCGTGCAGGTACGATGACAGCCGGGGCTCCGTGCTGCTGAATTCCATTTCAGGTCCTCCTTAATGCTTCTTCCAGCGCCCGGACGGCGCTCTCATCCGCCCGGCAGTCCAGCTGCCGGACGGGTACGTTGGTAACCAGCCGGGCCGCCAGCTCCGTCATCCGCGCGGCGGAGGCGGGGTCCCACTGGTGATAGGCGCACTGACTCAGCACCCGGGCAAAGGCCTCCTGGGGCCGGATATCCGTCACCCGGCTCTCCGGGGCCTGATGCAGCAGCACCACCGCCCGCAGCGGCGCAGTGACGTTCCGGCAGATGCCGGAGGTACCGGCATACATGACGCCGCTGACGGTCCCGGTGTCGGGCCGGACCAGGGCCCGGTCGCCATTGACGGTCTGCGCGGCCCCATAGCGCTGCCACAAGGCGGCCTGGGTGCTTTTTCCGATGCCGCTGGGGCCGGAGAACAGGATGCCCTCCCCCTGGCGGGTGACGATATAGGCGCTGTGCAGCACCAGCATCCCGGCATCCGCCAGGATGTCGAACAGCCCCGCCGACTCCAGCACCACCCGGGCCGACGCACCGGTCCGGTAGCTCTCGGCGAACACCAGGTCCGTATGGCCGGGGCGGGTCTCGGCGTAGGTGAACTGCGGCGTTCTGCCGGGAGCGCTGTAGCGCTGCAGGGTGCAGCGGGCGCTGCCGGTATACCAGCGGTATAGCGGCCCCTGGCGCAGGGCGTTCTGAGGCGGGTCGGGTACCCGGTCGCTGAAGGTCAGTCGGACGGTATGGTCCGCCGGTTCTCCCGCCCCTACCCGGAAGGGCTCGCACATAGGCGAGTCCGCGATGGGCGAATCCGCCTCCAGGGCGAAGGTCATGCCGCCGAAGCGGTACAGCTTACGGGGCATAGGTCACGAAAAGCAGGCGGCTGGAGTCCTGGCTGTAGTGCCCGGCGTAGCAGGTCCGGGTCTCGCCGGGGCCCAGGTCCGTCAGCCCGGCGCGATAGGTAATGCCCCCCAGCAGCAGGTCGCCGCTGGCGTTTTTGTAGTAGACATAGACCTGGGACATGGCGGCGTCGGAGCGGTTGGTAACGGTGATGCCGTTCTGGGACGCGGCCACCTCCAGCACGTCGTCGTGCATGGAGGGCGTCTCGCTGAAGGGGGCATAGGTGGTCACGGCGGCGGTAAGCTCCGCCGGTTTCTCCGGCAGGGTCTGGCGGCTGAGCTCCAGGGCCTGGACCGTCTCCCCAGGCAGCAGGGTGGTGATGTCAAATTCGTAGCACTCCCCGCCCCGGGTGAGGGTGATGTGGGCGTACTGCACACCGGTGGAGCCGGTGTTCTTCACGCGGATGCAGAACACGTCGGACACGGTCTCGTCGCTGCCGTCCTCCACAAACAGGCCGGCGTAGCGCCCGGTGCTGACGATCTCCAGGTCATTGCCGATGGCCACGCCGTCCAGCCTGGAGGGCTCCGGGGCCAGGCCGTACTGGTCGGGCTGGGCGGGCTGCTTTTTGCCGCACCCGGCGCACAGCAGCACCAGGGCCAGCAGCAGGGCGGCGCACTTGATGGTTCGTTTCATACATTGCTCCTTTGCAAAGAGCCCCGCCCCATGGGGGCAGGGCTCTTTCAGGGTGTTCAGTTGGGTCAGGAATTGAAGAGATTATTCCCCTCGGTAGGCTGATGATAGCAAATAGGATAGTCGCCACTGACCTTGGTCTTACAAAAGCTCATGGATTCCATAAAGATAACACCATAGGTGGGGTCTTCAAGTCCGCATGTGTTTCTGGAGTGCAAGTGAGTATCCACTCCGCAGCTGCTTGCCGTGGTGGAACTCAGCTCGAAGCTCTCGAAGCTGACGATGGGGGATACATAGGATTTCATGGTTTCGATTGCTCCTTTCTCAGAACCACCAGTTCCACCAGGTGGTGGGCTTCACCGTCAGGGTGGCGGTGACCGCTTCGCTGGCAGTTCCTTCCGCATTCACTGCGCAGACTGCGTAGTCCGTGGTCTGGGCGGGAGCGGTGATGGTGTAGGTGAATACATGATAGGTGACCTTGGGAGACCACCAGCCCCAGCCGGTGCGCTGGGTGCGGGTAGTATAGCTGGTGATGGCCTGGCCGTCCACCGTGATGCTTTCCACGTCCGCAGAGGTCTTCACCGTCAGGGTGGCCCGCTTACCGGCGCGGACCGCCCGGCCCCAATCGGCCTCAAAGGTCTCCGGGCTGAAGGTGGCCACCGGCGCGGTGAACAGAGCCCGCACCAGGCTGACGGCGCTCTCCTGCTCCTGGGTATTCAGGGTGCCGAGGCTCACAGAACCCTTTTCAGAATAGGTGATCTTCAGATTGGTCAGGGACAGAATATTGCCGGTCACGTTGGTGATGGTCACTTGATAATTATTATCATTGGTAACCAGTGTGGTGATGTCATAGTACATCTCCGTGGCAGTGGAGAGCTTTTCCACGACCACACTGTCATTCACTTTCAGTTCCACAGTACCCTTGGGGGCCTTGGCGCCGATCTGTACGCTGGCAATCTTCCCAGTGTCGCCGGTCAGCTTGAAGGTAATGGCCTGACCCTTCATCAGGTAGACCTCGTTGTTGGGGCCGAGGTTGGTATACTGCTGAATGGTAGCATTTTTTTCACCGTCGATGAACAGAGCATTTGTTACTGTAACATCATTGCTCACCACTTCGTCATGGAGCTTGATGTACTGGGGATAGCCCTCGTTATCCTGGGTGTAGCCCGTATACTCACCCATGGGGTCATAGATGCGAACGGCATCCAGCCAGAAGCTGTACGCGCTGTTCCCAGTCTTATCGAAAAGGCTGTTGTAAAGCACACCAATGGTGACCTTGTACTCGCCGTAGGGAATACCGTTGACCTTCATGACGGGAATCTGATAGATAGCGTTGGAATCACCGGATGCAACAGTCACCCACTCGTTCTTGTCCTTGTCGTATGCATAGCCGTAATAGTTGTTAACAAGGAAATTCTTTTTGTAGGTGGTGTCGGTGACACCCTCAACAGTCACCATAATCGCGCCGGAGGTGTTGTCCGTCAGGGAGATGATGTCGAAGCCGGTGCCCTTGAAGGTGAACTGAGCGGTGGGCCAAGCAAAGTTATCCTTATTACCGCCATTATAAGCCTCAAGCATGGCTGCGGTCACGGTGACCTTGTGGGCGGTGCCCATGGAGAGCATGGAGGAGTTGTTGTAGGCACCATCGTGACCATAAACGTTCCTATGCTTGCCCAGCTCCTCCAGGGCCTGGGTGGGGGCAGTCCCCTCCGTAGTCTCGGCGCCTTTGTTGTCCACAAGTTTCCAATCCGCGCCCGAAGCCGCGCCGCTGCCGTTCGTAAAGGTGGCCAGGCTGTCCTCATAGTACACATTGCTGGCGGGGATGATGTAGACATTCTGCACTAACTTCTTGCCTTGCGTGTCCGTCACATAGATAGGAACAGCTACTTTGGCATCCAGCGTCTTGGTCAGCGTATAGGTCACAATCCGATTGACCATATCGATCTCGCCATTGCCGTAGTTGCCCTGACGTTTCGTCACATTCGGGTCCTTTTCATCGAAAGACACTGTGAACCCAGAAACGTTTGTAATTCCAAAATCACTAAACGGGATTTGAACCGGCAGGCCAAAGTCTACGACAAAGGTCTTACCCTCGGTCTGACTCAGGTCGTAGTACAGGCACAAGGTCTTGCCGTCCTTGGAAATGTCCGCCCGCGCATACTGATACAGGCCACTTGCATAAATGCCGTTGATTCCAGGAATTGTGGTAATGTCCTTCTTGAACTTCTGTTCCGTGCCAGCGGCATTGACAACATACGCATCATCTGACAGGTAATTCCCATCGCTCTCTTTGCTGCCATTCCACGGACCTTTGTCGCCGATTACTGTATTACCCAGCATCAGCTTGTCGGTGAACGTAGGCTCTTGGTCACCTTGATTGTACGTCATCACAATCTGATAGCTATGGAACACGTTGTTGTTGGCGTTGAGGTCAATATACTGCACGTTCAGGTTGGTTTCCTTCTCGATAGGCTCCAGATAAATCAGCACCAGCTTGGCGGTATTCTTGGCAGACCAGGTGATGTTGCTGTTCTTGCCGTTGACCATGGGCGTGGTGCCGGAGGACTTGTTCCAGACCTCGGTCTCGTCATACCATTCCTTGCCAGCAGCGTTGGGCGTCTTGTTCCACTCGATAGTATCGCTGCTATACCACACATTAGCGGAGGTGTTGCTTTTGCGCGTACCGTCTGTCACCGTGATCTTGGAGATACTATAGTTGCTGTTGTTCACAGGAGCCACGATACCGATGTCACGACCACCCCAATAATTGAAAATGGTAGTAGACTTGCTGTACATTTCGCCCTCTGTAGGGGAAACTGTACCGTCGGGGTAGACCACAGCGATCGTCAAAGCAGCCTGGCCATTACCGCTGGATGTGTCGGGTGTCGTGCTGTCCGTGCCATAGCCCCAGTCCTTGACATAGGTGTCGATCTCCTTGGTGACCTCCGTCTTTTGCAGGTAATATGCCACCAGCTGGTCGCCAGCTTCAAAATAGTGCCACACACCGTCTGCGGTCTTGTACTGCCAAGCGCCGCCGTGATAGCGGACGTGGGTCAGGGTGGTGCCCTCCGCAGTCTGGTCAACGCCGGACGCATCGGTCTGCTGCTTACTTGCATCCAGCCGCATAGCCTGCCAGTAATAGACCGTTACAGTGCCGTCAAAGAAGGAGTAGGCCGGATTGGGGGCAAGGTCGGCAAGGGCAACGCCCTCAGCGGTGGTTACCCCATTTGTGGAGGTGGTAATCTTCTGGTATTGATTGGCGGGTGTCTGGCTTCCATCGTAGACCTTGTTGTTGGTAATCCAGTATTCCAGGTTGATGGAGGTATCTGTCAGGGCATTATCGGGGGCTTTTTCCGTGACATGGATATTATACTTCACGCCGCCGATGGTGACGGAGGTGTCGCCGGCAGATCTACCAGTGAAGGTGATGGTGCTGGAGGCGGGAACGGCGTCCGTGCCGGTCTTGGTGTAAACGGTGATGTATTTATCGCTGGTTTCGCCCTTAACGACCTGTGTTATTCCGCCGTCCTTGTAGTAGCCGACGTAGTAGTTGTAGTAGGAGCCAAAGATAGACCAGTTAACATTACAGTATGCGTACACCGGATAGTAGTTACCGTCAACCTTGTAGAAATACTGCGTCTCTGTCCAGCTGGTGTTGCTGCCGGCAAGGGTGCTGTAGTACACTCTGACGGGGTCATACGTCACCGTACTCGGGGTTTCATCCTGGCCGGCGACGGTAACGGTGGCAATAGACGGATCATCCGTGGTAAAGGTAGCGCCATTCTTGGCGAGGTTCACGTCCTCCACGGGTACTGTCGCAGTGCCGCCGACTGCTACGTTGATGTCCTTCGTTCCAGTAGGCGCGTCGGCAGAAAGCTGATAGATGCCCATAACGGAGAAATGGGGGGCAGTAAAGGTGAAGCTGCCATTTTCCACCACACCGGTGAGGCCATCGGTAACTGTGCCGTCCGTATTCACCACAAAGCCGCGAACACGGGAGGTGTCCCAGCCACCGGGAGTCTTGAAGCTCACGGAAGCAGCTTCTGCATAATTGCCGCTTTCCGTGGTGGGGGTGACATCATAAGCCAGGACCTTGCCCTCGGCCGCCGTGTCAATGCTGGGAGCCTTAGCTTTCTTTACGGTCAGCCCCGTCAGGCCGGGTGCCGTCACGGACACGCCGGTGGTGTCATCCGTCTTGGTGACGTTCTTGACATCCTCCACCGGCTTAACCTTCGGCAGCGCTGCGCCAAAGGCTGCAATGGTGGCTGCCGTGTTGTTGACAACGGAGGTGTCCGTCCCGGCACCGGGATAGTCGCACCAGATGCAGAACATAGAACCGGTAGGATCATTGATGGTGCCGCCCTGGAAGGTTTTATAGTTAAAGCCGCTGGCTTTCTCGGGGCTGCACTGCCAGTCACTCTTACCCAGGACCCAGTAATAGTCGCCGTGGGTGTTGATCAGCTTGAAACCCTTGGCGGCGAGATTAGCCGCAGGCATGGGGGTATAGCTGCTCCAGCCATTGGACCAGTAGCAGATGAGGATGTCGGTGTCGAACGTACCGCTGGAGGTGTTGCTATTGAAGTAAATGCCGTCGTTGAAGGCCATGGGGGTCATTTTGGCATCCTTGACCATCTTGGCAACAGCGTTGACATAGGTCACATAGTAGCTGTACTTGCCGGTGGACTGGAGGTTGCCGAAGCCCATGGAGCCGGAGGTGAATATGTCATTGGCATATTCATCCGCGCCCATGTTGAAGTACTCGCAGCCCTTCCCGGCGAAGTAGCTGACGTACTTCTTCAGCAGGGCCTGGGTAAAGGCCACAGCGGTGGCGTTGGTCACGTCGATGGTACGGGCGGAGCCGCTATAGGAGCAGTCCGTCCCCGTCAGAGCCGTGGCTGCGGACAGGATGGCGTCCATGTGGCCCGGGGTGTTGACACAGGGAATCACGCCCATGCCCTTGGAGGCGGCGTAGGCGATGATTTCGTCCATCTCGGGCTGGGTCAGCTCATCCACGTCGAAGTTGTAATACGCCTCATTGCCAGCGTGGATGGCGGCAGACACCTGCTGGCTGCTGTACGTCGTCCCGTTTACCGTCAGGGACATGTCGTCCAGCAGGAAGCGCAGGCCATCGTTGCCCACGGCCAACTGGATATAGTTAAATCCAGCCGCCGACGCATTGTCGATGATCTGCTTGATGCTGTTGACGCTGAAATACTTGCGGCCGCAGTCCAAGAACATGATGTTGTACTTGTAGCCGGTGTCTTCCGCGTCACTCGCCTGGGCGCTGGCCGAGGTGGCGAATGCGGAGATGGGCAGCAGCCCGATCATCAGAATCACCGCCAGAATCAGCGACAGCAATCTCTTCCGCGGAGATCGTGTTTGCGTTTGGTTCATTTTGTTCATTCCTTTCCTTTGTATGTGATTTTCCATTGCCCTGTACGAGGGGCTGCGGAGACCTCCCCCGCACGTTTTCAGGCGCTCTGATTCAGAATCTATTTTAAGCCCTTCTTCGCGCTTTTGCAACAGTAAATTTGCCGATTCCGCAAGAAAATATAATCCTCCCTGCGTCATTTTCACGGCGGCGGAGCGAGAGGCGGTTTTTTTGCATAGAGACGCGCCATCGGGCGCATAATAAGGCCGAACGCGGAAATTTTCCAACTATTTCTTGCAGGAGGAAACCATATGGTCAAGGATTTTATCGACACCAACGACTTTTCGGCGAAGGAGCTGCTGGACATGATCCAGCTGAGCCTGTCCATCAAGGACGCCATCCGGGGCGGCTATTACCCGCCGCTGATGAAAAACAGGAACCTGGGCATGATCTTTCAGCAGTCCTCCACCCGGACCCGGGTGTCCTTTGAGACGGCCATGAGCCAGCTGGGGGGCCACGCCCAGTATCTGGGCCCCGGCATGATCCAGCTGGGCGGACACGAGACCATCGGCGACACCGGACGGGTGCTGAGCTATCTGGTGGACGTGGTCATGGCCCGGGTCATTGAGCACCGCACCATCGTGGACCTGGCGGAGGCGTGCTCCATTCCGGTGCTCAACGGCATGTCCGACTATAACCACCCCACCCAGGAGATCGGCGACCTGTGCACCATGGCGGAGAACCTGCCCCGGGGCAAGAAGCTGTCGGACTGCAAGGTGGTGTTCGTGGGCGACGGCACCCAGGTGTGCGCGTCCCTGGGCTTCATCACCACCCATCTGGGCATGAAATTCGTCCACTACGGCCCCAAGGGCCATCAGCTGACCGACGGCCATCAGGCCATCATGGAGCGCAATTGCCGGGAAAGCGGCGGCAGCTTCCTGGTCACCGACGACCGCAGCGCCGTCCGGGACGCGGACTTCATCTATACCGACGTGTGGTACGGCCTGTATGAAAACGAGATGCCCAAGGAGCAGCGGGTGGAGGTGTTCCACGACTATCAGGTGAACCGGGAGCTGATGAGCCTGGGGGCCATCGGGTGCAAGTTCCTGCACTGCCTGCCCGCCACCCGGGGTGAGGACGTCACCGACGAGGTGGCCGACTCCGCCGCCTCCCTGTGCTGGGAGCAGGCCGGCAACCGCCTGACGGCCATGCGGGGCCTGCTGGTATACTTCACCCAGTGCCGCCAGAGGCACACGGAGCTGGAGATGGCTGCCGCCCGGGAGCAGCTGGAGCGCTTTATGGCGGACCGGGGCCTGAGCTGACATGGAAAAACGCAAATTTCGGCTGGCGGACGTGGTGCTGTCCGTCATCTGCGTGGTGTTTGTGGCGGGGGCCGCCGCGCCGGTGGCGTCCATCGGCAACAGCCAGTATTTCTGGTGGCTGTTCATGATCGCGGCGTTTCTGCTGCCCTATGGGCTCATCTCCTCGGAGCTGGGCACCGCCTTTCCCGGGGACGGCGGCCTGTACGACTGGATCCACACGGCGTGGCCCGACTCCCGCTGGGGCGCCCGGGCCTCGTGGTACTACTGGATCAACTTCCCTCTGTGGATGGCATCCCTGGCGGTCATGTGTCCGGAGCTGCTGGGGTATGTGTTCGGCTGGCAGCCGGGGCCGGTGTGGTCCCTGCTGATCCAGCTGGCGTTTATCTGGATCGTCACCGTGGTGGCCTTTTATCCGGTGTGCGACAGCATCATCATCCTGAACCTCAGCGCCGCCATCAAGATTCTGCTGGCGGTGACGGTGGGGGTGCTGGGCATCGTGTATGTGGCGAAAAATGGCTTTGTCAACGACATGACGGCCCGGACCTTCCTGCCGTCCTTCGACCTGGACAGTCTGTCGTATATCTCCGTCATCATCTTCAACTTTCTGGGCTTTGAGGTGGTGTGCACCTATGCCGGCAGCTCGGCGGACCCCCGGCGGCAGATCCCCCAGGCCATCGTTGCCGGCGGCATCGTCATTGCGGCCATTTACCTGTTTTCGGCCTTCGGCATCGGGGCCGCCGTGCCTACCCGGGACATCAGTGTGGACTCCGGCCTCATCGATGCCGTATCCCTGATGACCGGCGCCACCGGCGGCGTGCTGGTGGGCATTGTGGCCCTGCTGTTTCTGGTAACGCTGTTCGGCAACATGATCTCCTGGTCCATGGGCGTCAATTCCACCGCCGCCTATGCCGCGGAGCGGGGAGATATGCCCGCCGTGTTCGCCCGGCGGCGGAAGGACAACCAGATGCCCGTGGGCTCGGCGCTGGTCAGCGGGATCGTAGCCTCGGCGGTGTGTCTGCTGGGAGCTGCCATCCAGGCGGTGAGCCCGGATTCCTCCCTGTTCTGGAGCTTCTTCGCCCTGAACCTGGTGATGCTGCTGCTGAGCTATCTGCCGGTGTTTCCGGCGTTTCTGGCCCTGCGGCAAAGGTTCCCGGATGCGGAGCGGCCCTTCCGGGTGCCGGGAGGCGGCGGCTTTCTCAAATGCCTGGCCTACGTCCCCATGGCGCTCATCGCCCTGTCCATCGTATTCACCGCCGTCCCCCTGTCCACGGACCGGGAGACGCTGGCCACCATTCTGCCCATTACCGTGGGCTCCATCATCAGTGTGCTGCTGGGCGAGCTGCTCATCGCCGTCCGGCGGCGGCATCACCCCATATCAGGAGGATAACAGCTATGGCAAAACGAATCACAGGAACCACGCCCCGGCAGGACGGGTATCGCATGCCCGGGGAATTTGAGGAGCAGAGCGGCGTATGGATGCTGTGGCCCCAGCGGCCCGATAACTGGCGCGGCGGAGCCAAGCCCGCCCAGCAGGCATTCATTGACGTAGCCCGGGCCATCGCCCGGTTTGAGCCGGTGACGGTATGCGTGAATCCCGACCAGTTTCAGAATGCCCGGGCCCGCCTGCCGGAGGACGTGCGGGTGGTGGAGATGACCAGCAACGACGCCTGGGTCCGGGACTGCGGCCCTACCTTTGTGAAAAACGACCAGGGCGGTCTGCGGGCAGTGGACTGGACCTTCAACGCCTGGGGCGGCCTGTACGACGGGCTGTACTTTCCCTGGGATCAGGACGACCTGGTGGCCCGGAAGATCTGCGAGCTGGAGGGGGTGGACAGCTACCGCACCGACGATTTTGTGCTGGAGGGCGGGTCCATCCATGTGGACGGTCAGGGCACTGTGCTGACCACGGAGATGTGCCTGCTGTCCCCGGGACGGAACCCGGAGCTGAGCCGCCGGGATATTGAAGAAAAGCTCTGCGGCTATCTGGGGTGCGAGAAGGTCATCTGGCTGCGGGACGGTATCGACCCCGATGAGACCAACGGCCATATTGACGACGTGGCCTGCTTTGTGGCCCCGGGAGAGGTGGCGTGCATCTGGACCGAGGACCCGGAGAACCCCTTCTATCAGGCGGCCCAGGACGCCTTCCGCACCCTGAGCCAGGCCACCGATGCCAAGGGCCGGCGGCTGACGGTGCACAAGCTGTGCCTGACGAAAAAGCCCTGCTGTCTGGAGGGGGCGGAGACCATTGATGCCGTGGAGGGTACCGTGCCCCGGGAAAACGGCGAGGTCAGCATCGCCTCGTATATGAATTTCCTCATCGTCAACGGGGCCGTCATCGCCCCTCAGTACGGCGACGAAAACGACCGGCTGGCCATCCAGCAGCTGCAGCAGATGTTCCCGGACCGGCAGATCGTGGGGGTCCAGACCCGGGAGATCGCCTTCGGCGGCGGCAACATCCACTGCATCACCCAGCAGCAGCCCAAGGCGTAACGCCGCCCAGGCGGCATAAACTTGCTCCCCCATGCGGACGGCAGCGTCCTGCATGGGGGAGTACGTTTCTTTTTGCAGCGGGGTTCTATGCGTGGTATTCCGGGCCTCTGCCCTGGTAGATATCCTGCATTTCCCGGTCGATCTCGCTGATGGCGTCGGAGCACAGGCGCAGGCGCGCCGCGTCGTCAGGGGAAAAGTCCCGCTGCGACTTATAGCGCAGCTCATGCTCCAGGCTGGCCCACATGTCCATGGCAATGGTACGCAGCTGGATCTCCACCGGCAGGTGCAGCATTCCCTCAGAGATCACGATGGGCACATCGCAGATCAGGTGCAGGCTTCGATAGCCGGACTCCTTGGGCTGCTGGATGTAGTCCACCTCCCGGATGATCTTGAAATTCTCATTGCGGGCCAGCAGACTGCGGAGATAGTAGATATCGTCCAGATAGTTGCAGATAACCCGGACGCCGGCTACGTCCTGGATGTGGGCATAGATATTGTCGATGGTGACGTCGTAGCCCCGGCGGCGCAGCTTATCGCTGATGCTCTCCAGCGTCTTGATGCGGTACTCGATGTGGTGAATGGGAGAATGGTCGTACAGACTGGCGAACTCCTCGTCCAGGATCTCCATCTGGGTCACGGCCACCTTCAGGGCGCTGCGGTACAGGTGATTCACCCGTACCATGCCCTGAGCCAGCTCCCGCTGCTCCGGCGTAGCGCCGGAGGGAATGGGGATATCCTTGAGACGGATGCTGCCGCTCTTTTCGATCATCATGGGACAGAAGCCTCCTTATGATACGTTCCGTTAATAAAGTTTATTTTAGCACATAGGTGTGAAAAAATTATGAACGAAGGGGAAAACGTTGTATAAATTTCACAGAAAGAATCCCTGTGGACGGCCAACCCGTGGCCCATGCAGCAGCGTCCCAAAAACCCTCCCCCATGCAGTCCGCTGCATGGGGGAGGTGCAGAAAAATTCAAATCACTTCTTCCGGGCGTAGGGGGTATTCTCCAGCGGCAGGGTCAGGCGGCGCTGTCCGTCCAGCCGGAAGTAGGCGTCAGCAATGGCGGGAGCCGTGGGAATGGAGGTGATCTCTCCGATGCCGATGGCCCCTCCGGCCACGTTCAGGCCGGGCTTCTCCACCACAATGGCCTGAATTTCCGGCGGGATCTGGTTGGCACGGAACAGACCCAGCACACCGTATTTGGCGGTAGGCTTGCAGTTTACGTCGATAGGATACTGCTCCGTGAGCGCATAGCCCAGACTCATGACCACACCACCCTCGATCTGTCCCTCACAGCTGAGAGGGTTCACGGCCTTGCCCACGTCGTGAGCGGCCACCATCTT
>OLPE01001408.1_pt1 | contig 13474 bp, 7 predicted proteins | sample 1671901 | NCBI WGS metagenome assembly OLPE01 (sample SAMEA3136624, study PRJEB25190) | human gut metagenome | biome: human gut; feature: human-associated habitat; material: faeces | place: Austria | collected 2013 | reverse complement strand
GATGGTAGCAAAAGCAGACAACTCCAAGGTCGTAACCCTTGGGGCCAACCTCTCGGACGAACAGAAGAAGTCCATGTATGAATATTTCGGGACCTCCTCGGACAAGGTTGAGACCATAGAAGTTACCAACGCTGATGAAAGAAAATATATGGAAGGGATCGCGTCCGAAGAGCAGATCGGAACCCGTACATACAGCTGCTCTTATGTGGAGCCGACTGGCAGCGGCGGTGTTCAAGTAAAGGTGGCTAACCTTACCTTTGTGACAAGTTCCATGATCGCCAGCACATTGCTGACATCCGGCGTGGAAAACTGTAATGTAGTTGCAGCATCTCCCATCGAAGTATCCGGTACGGGAGCATTGACCGGAATTATGATGGCTTACGAAAGCGCCAGCGGAGAGAAGTTAAGTGAAGATCAGAAGGCGGCCGCAACCGAAGAGCTGGTAACTACCGGTGAACTTGCAAACGAGGTCGGGCAGCAGGAAGCCACAAATCTTATGAACGAAGTAAAACAAGACGTTATAGAAGACGGCTTGACAGATCCTGACGATATTAAGGATGCAGTGGAAGATGCCGCGAAGGACATCAACATCACCCTTACAGACGAACAGATGGCAAAGATTGTATCTCTGATGGAGAATATCTCCCAGTATGATTATGATGTAAAGGCCTTAAAAAAGACCCTGGAGAATCTGGAAGGCAAGGACGAAGGCTTCTTTGCGGGACTCTGGAGTTCCATCAAAGGCTTCTTCACCGGTGATTCCGGCGATGGCGGCATCATTAATGATACCAAGGATGACATTCTCGGCGCAGATGCCGTAATAGACAGCACGCTGGATGCCATCAATTCGCAGACAGAAGAAAAGGAAAACTTCTGGGACAAAATCGTAGGATTCTTCAAAGACCTGTTCGGCGGAAGCGATGATGAGGCCGATGACGCAAAAGACGAAAGCACAAACGATGACGCAGATGTAAGCGATACAAAAGACAGCGCAGATGACGCCACAGATTCTACCGATGGAACATCCATTGACGAACAGACAGACGATACGGATGACGGAACCGGCCTGGACGACACGGATGATTCTGGCGATGCCTCTGATGGAAGTTCGGATACAGGCGCCGCCGATACTTCCGGAACCCCAGATGACGGCAGCACCGCACAATAGCATAGTATGAATGAAGGGATAGCGTTTTTAAGCCGCTATCCCTTTTCTTATTCAAACATCCTTTATTACCTATTCGCTTACGATACGTCTATCTAGAATTCAAAGATCGCCACTCCATATGCAGGCAGCTTGTATGCAAATGAATATGGCCTGCCGTCACAGTCCTTCCTTACCGCTCTATAGACCTCCGGCCTCTCTTCCCCTGTACCGCCATACTTTGCGTCGTCACTGTTCATGATCAGCTTATACTGCTTTCTCCTGGGCACTCCCACTCTGTAATCGTCTCTTGCCACTGGAGTAAAATTGCAAACGAACAGCAGATTCTTCTTATTATTCTTGGAATGCCGGATAAAGCTGAAGATGCTTCTATAAGCATCATCCGCATTGACCCATTCGAATCCTTCCCAGCTCTGATCCTGCTCATACATGGCCTTATTCCGCTTATAGAGGTGAAGCAGATCCCTGACCCAATTCTGCATCTTTAGATGCTCCTCCTCAGCCAGAAGATACCAGTCAAGCTCCCTTTCCTCGCTCCATTCCCTAAGCTGTGCGAACTCCTGCCCCATAAAGAGAAGCTTTTTGCCCGCATGCCCCATCATAAAAGCATAGCCTGCCTTCAGGTTGGAATACTTATCCGCTCCGATCCCAGGCATCTTATTGAGCATCGAACATTTCAGATGCACCACTTCGTCGTGGGACAATACCAGAATATAGTTCTCGCTGTACGCATAACTCATGGCAAAAGTCATCTGGTTATGATGGTCCTTCCTAAAATAAGGATCCAATTTCATATATTCGGTAAAATCATGCATCCAGCCCATATTCCATTTTAGGCTGAATCCTAGCCCATCCTCTTCTACGTCCCCCGTTACCTTCGGCCATGCCGTAGATTCCTCAGCAATCATTAGTGCCCCCGGATTTCTTCCAAGCACCACAGAATTCAGATGCTTGAAGAAGTCAATCGCCTCCAGATTCTTATTGCCGCCATACTTGTTGGCAACCCATTGTCCGTCCTGCTTGCCATAATCAAGATAGAGCATAGACGCTACCGCATCTACTCGCAGGCCGTCCACATGGAACTGCTCGATCCAAAACAGCGCATTAGATATCAAAAAGTTTCTGACTTCATTCTTCCCATAATCGAATATCTTGGTACCCCAGTCCGGATGCTCCCCCTTCTTCGGGTCGGCATATTCATAAGTAGGGGTACCGTCAAAGTTGGATAGTCCATGGATATCTCTGGGAAAATGAGCCGGAACCCAATCCAGGATCACGCCAATCTTATTCTTATGAAGGTAATTGATCATCCACGCAAAATCTTCCGGCGTTCCATAACGGGAAGTCGGTGCGAAATAGCCCGTCACCTGATATCCCCAGGAGCCGTCAAATGGGTGTTCCGCAATCCCCATCAGTTCAACATGCGTGTATCCCATGTCCTTTACATACTTGGCGATCTCTTTCGCAAATTCCCTGTAATTATAGAATCCCTCATCCTCCCTGCCTAGGTGCCTTTTCCATGAGCCAATGTGTACTTCGTATATGGATACCGGCTCCTCTGTGTGATTCCACTGGGTCCTTCTGTCCATCCAGGCCTTATCGGTCCATTTCATATCCGTGATGTCCACAACCTTTGATGCGGTGCCCGGTCTCAATTCCGCATAATTGGCATAGGGATCTGCCTTAAATACATACTCTCCGGTGTACGTCTCGATACAGTACTTATACATGGCATATTCCTCTACCCCGGGAACAAAACAGGTATATATGCCAAGAGGCTCCTGCCTCTCCATAGGGTTTGCTTCCATGTCCCACTCATTGAACTCTCCAACCACGGAAACCGAACGTGCATGCGGAGCCCAGACTGCAAAATATACGCCCGTCTTTTTCCCATTCTTTACCTTGTGGGCACCCAGCTTCTTGTATATCTCGTAATGATTCCCCTGCCCAAATAAATAATGGTCCAGTTCGCCTATTTCATATGGTTTCAACTTTTTTTCTGCCATATCTTCACCCCTCACATTCCTGCTGCGATTTACTAATATTATACTTTACGGAAGGGTAAAAAGAAAGGGTTTTGACAAATCTTGCTTGCCAAAACCCTGCTTTTCACTTATTTAGATTTTAAAGTCCTCTTCCTTCAGTATTATCCTGTCAGAATCGTCCGTACTTTTGCCAAATACCCTTCTTGCCAGGTGCTTAACATTGGCTTTTTGGGAGTGCGCGATGGCCTCGTCCATGATCTCTTTCACTTCAGCAACCGTCACCGCATGGTCTTCTCTCTGCATTACATCAATACGACTATACAATGCGAGAATTCCCATTTCGTCCAGTTTGTAGCCATTCTCTTTCGCGTATGTCTGGCCAAAGGTTACCAGTTCATCATTAATGAATACCGGAAGTTCCAGTTTGGATGTAAACTTCTTCTTAAAATCCGGATTTGCGGTCGAGATACGCTCTAACGGCTTTCTCTGATCTTCCAGAACAAAGAGCAGTTCGCCGGTCTTCTTCTCCATCAGGTAGTTCAATTCCTTAATGGTCCTGGAGTTCAGTTTTCCGGCCTTCTCGATGATAATCGCTCCGCCTCGCAGTTTCTGGATAATATTGGTAAGTTCCTTCTTATTTAAAGACTCGCCTGTAACGATGGCTACTTTTCCTTGCTTCAGATTCCTCTGCTTCTGGATCGCCTTGACAATATCAACCGCAAGCACCGTCTTTCCGGAGCCCTTACGGCCGATAACCATCAGGTTGCCCGTCTTTGAAGTACCTTCCCTCTGGGCTCTGCGGTCATTATCCAGAACCTCTACAATCTGCTCGCTCATACCCCTGACCGGAACGAAGTAGGAGAACAATTTCTTCTGCTCTTCCGTAAGCCCGGCTTTCAGCCCAATCTCGCTCGTAGCGCTAAGATCATAACGGCCCGTTACCACGAACCCTGTATCAAACGGAACTCCGCCCCCTTTTGACTTCTTGATTCTAGCCTGAATCTCCTCCTCAGAAGGCTCCTCTATCTCTAATTCCTCTTGCGCCGGTTTTTCGTCGTCCTCTTCTTCGTCATCGTCATCGAAGAAATCTTCATCATCGAAGTCAGCCTCCTCAAAACTGTCGTCTTCGAAGTCCTCTTCCTCGAAGTCCTCTTCCTCGAAGTCCTCTTCCTCGAAGTCCTCTTCTTCAAAGTCTTCGTCACTTAAATCACCGATCGCTTCATCAAAATCCGACTCTACAAAATCTTCCGGTTCTTCAAATTCAACCGACTCGTACTCCTCTTCGTACTCGCTTTCAAGTTCCTCTTCCTCAAGAGCCTCTTCCTCGAAGTCCTCCTCTGCAGGCGCTTCTTCAATTACTTCTTCTACAACTACATCTTCCTCGACTACATCTTCCTCAACTGCTTCTTCATCAACTGCTTCTTCATCAACTGCTTCTTCTGGCTGCGTTTCCTTTGCATCTTCCCCAACTGCTTCCAGTTCGTCAAAGAGTTCTGCATTAATTGCCAGTCCTTCGTCAGGATGCTCTGGCTCCTGGTAATCGACTTCATCTTCTTCCAGAAGCCCGTTCTCCATCTCTTCTACCAGCCTTACAATATCATCAGGAATTTTCTGCGTCTTTGCCTCTACGACCGGATTAAGCAGCGCTTCTTCCTTTGCTGCCTCCTTTGCTGCCTGGCGCGCGGCTTCTTCCTCGGCCGCTTTTCTGGCCGCCTCTTCTTCCGCAGCCCTACGTGCCGCTTCTGCTTCCGCTGCCTTTCTTTCCACTTCGCGGCGCTCCGCTTCCTTACGCTTTCTGGCTGCCTCCCGCTCCTTGCGGATTCTCTCATCGTCTTTCTGTTTCTGCTTCTCTATTGCTTCAGCATTCGCTTTCTGCTTTGCTTCCCACTCCTGAAGAATCTCCTCGATTCGCATCTGGCCGGTGATCCGAAGTTCTTCTTCCTTTTCTTTCATTGCTTTTTCTTCTATATTAATGCCGCTTGCTACCGCCACCCCATTTGCCAGGGCTTCTTCTAGCGTAGCCCCTTTTACTATCTTGGTAATAGCGGAGTGCTTCTTTGGCTGCTCTTCTACAAAGTCTTCTTCGGCGATCTCCTCTACCACGGCTTCGCCAGTTTCCTCGGACTCCTCTGCATCTTCTTCCGCTTCATCCGGCAGCGCCCGGCTGACCGCTTCTGATACGGATTCCAGTTCTGCTTCATTCAGCGGCGTATCGCCTTCGACCTCTTCCGGCTCCTTTTCTGCTTCCTCTTCATCAGTTTTGGCTTTTTCTGCCACAGCCTTGACTGCCGCCGCTGCTGAATCTGCCGCAACTGCAGCGCGCCTTGCCGCCTGGCTCTTAACGGCAGCCGCCTTCTTCGGCGCTCCCGGACGATTGTCATACTTCTCCTGCTGAAGCGGTGTCAGCGGCTTATACTTCATCTTAAGTTCCATCGCCTGATAGACATACTTGCCTTCACTGAACCAAAGGATCAGGTCATCGCATTCTTCCAGACACTCTGCAGTCATGCCCGCCTCATGATACAGTTTCGCCAGCTCATACGCCCATTTTTCGACATACTCGGCTTTCTTAAAGTCTTCCAGCGCTGTGATCTGCTCTGTAAGCGGCGCGCCCTGCGCCTTCAATATCTTATACTTTAATATAAACTGGTTCGGATCTTTCGGAGCCAGTTTTACAAACTCTTCATAACAGTCTGATGCTTCCTCTATATCATCAATCTTCAATGCCAGCGTTCCCAGCCGGTATACAATCTTCCTGCTCCCGGGGGAACGGTCAAATGCAACGAATAAAATATCCCTGCTCTTCTGGAATTCTCCATTGTACTCATATATCTCGCTGACCGTATTCAGCATTGATGCATTTTTTACCCTTCGCCAGTCTATAGTATCTGCTATCTCCATAGCCTTTTTATACTGCTTTTGCTCCATGTGCTCGAGCATCTGCTCTGTCTTTACCCTATATTCATATTTATCCAAATCGCTCACCTCAAATTATTTATTCAAAAACTGATGTTATCTTACATTTTTACTTATATAAGTTTAGCATAAGGCATGGCTATTGTCAAAATATACGAACAAAATTGTTAAAAATATATTACAAAAGTTACAATTTTATAACCGCCCTTTTATATAGCGTTTTCCGTAGTCTTCTACCTTCATTGCCTTGCCTGCAAGAAATCCCTGGCCTAAATCACAGTTCAGCCTGCAAAGGAACTTGCGCTGCTCCTGCGTCTCAACGCCCTCGCACACAACCTTCATATCCATATTATGGGCCATCTCTATCACTTTTTCAAAAATAACCCTCGTCCGCCGGTTATCCGATTCCAGAAGACTTTTGTCAATCTTCAGGATATCCCCCGACACGACGCTCAACATATTCAAAGATGCATACCCCGTTCCAAAATCATCAATCGCAAGTTTGAATCCTTTCCTGTGCAGTTCCCGCGCCAGTTTCATGATCCGGTTCCCTTCCTCGATAAATGCCGATTCCGTAAGTTCAAAGGTGAGATACTCATGGGGTATCTCATATCGGTCCACAATACTGCAGAAGGCTTCAAAGAAACTGTCCTGTTCTATATCTGCCCTGGACTGGTTTACGCTGACCGGCTTTAACTGCTTTCCCTCTTTCATCCATTTATTCATATATCTGCACACAAGTTCCAGCATATACAGGTCAAATCTATATATCAGGTTATAATCCTCAAAAAGGGATACAAATTCATTGGGCATAATCACCAAGCCATTGGATAGTTCCCAGCGGCACAAAGCCTCTCCCCCCACAATATTTTCCGTCTTCATATCAAACTGCGGCTGAATATAAAGTTTGAATTCCTTCTTCTCTATGGCTGATGAAGCCCATTCCAGGATCTGGCTGTTGTTATAATGCTGCTGCAGCATCCATTCGCTGTAATATGCATAACGGTCCTCCTTCACATATTTTTGAATGCTCTGCATTGCCATCAGCGCCTTATCAAGCATCCCCTTGACCGTTTCTGACCTGGTATCTGTCGGTATGTAGATGCCCGCATTCAGCCACACCTCTAACTCAATCTCCTTAATCCATCCGTCTTTCGTCAGTTCCCTGCGGATCTCCTCCATCCTGCGGCGCATGCTGTTCTCTCCCTCGTAAACCAGCAGAATGGAAAAGATGTCTTTCTCTATACGTCCACATACTTCCCTTCTGCCGCACGCCTCTTCCAGGTTTCTCGCTATCGTTTTTAATAGCCGGTCCCCGGTAGAAAAGCCATAGGTCCGATTGATAAACCGAAAATCTCTGATACCGAATTTTATCACGGCAAATTTCTGATCGGGATAACATTTAAATATATATTGCGCCTGCTCCACAAAGCCTTCCATATTATTAATTCTTGTCATGGAATCAGTCCGGGCTTCCTTCTTTATTACGTCATTAATCTTATTATATGTATTTTTGGCCACCTCAGCGTTAAAGGCAGCAAGCCCTGCCAGCCTGTCATCCGGAGTTGATTGATGAATATGTACGGCCTTCCAGTCCCCATCCTGCCTTTTCCATACAATGGATATCCGTGTATCTATTTCGGTCATGTACAATTCTTTCTTCGGCGTCCTGACCTTCAAGATCGCAAGCGTTACTCCTACTCGTTCTGATACTTCTATTCCATAGTGCCATTCCTGCAATATTTCATATATCCCGTCAGTCACTTTCATCTCCATTTCCATGACTTTAAGGACCTCATCTTTTGTCAGGCATATTCTGTCCTTGCTGATGCCAATCCAGGTAACGTCATCTGCCAGGTACTCCGCCATCTGATGGTAATCGTGCTTTCTAAAATACAGATCAGCCAGTCTTGCTGCCCTATTTTCTAACTCTTCCCCTTCGTGATTCATGCGTATACCTCCTGACGCCGCATCCCCATGCCTATCCTTAAGTCATGCTGGCTGCTCATCTCCATTATGTCCGAAATCCATTGCTTTTTCAATGGAAACATCATATATTATCAAAAAAATAGCCATCACAATCTTTCATGATTATAATGGCTATTTATCATATTCTTTTATTCTAATCGGAGGGTCTGCTTTGATTCTATCGTTCCCTTATGCCTTTCTCCTTTTAATCAATTAATAACTCAAAGTCTTAGATCATTATATCTCAGCATCTACTATAAATATTTATAATAATAACTGCTATATTAACCTTTGATATCATTATTTATATCCCTCTGGTTACTATATAATCCAGCCTGTGATGGTTATTAATATCTATAACCGTTTCAATTATAGCCAGTATCCTTATCATTTGTCTATAATTGTATTAAGTTATTCCTTCTATAACCCTAGCTTACATAGTTATATAATTCTGATATATTAGGTAATGTTTCTTCACACATCTTCTAATATCTTTGAACTATTATGTGGTATTATTTTCAATATGTCTGCAAATATGAATCTTATATTCTTTCCGGTTTGTCTTCTCCGACTTCACTTTCATTCAATTATCTACCGGTTAATATCCTCTATGGTTAAGGCTTATTCTACGGGAACTTTTATTTGCCATACCACTAACATATTGAGATATTGATTCTGTTAAATTGTCCAATGGATTAAGCCTCCTTTAATCTAATATTTCCAAATGCAATTACATCTCACCGACATATGAAATATAATTTCTCAAATCCTTTAAAAAACATCTCCATACATTATTGATAATATATGCGACATCTTTCCAATTCCCTTTCTCGTCAGGAACTTTTTGGATCTCCCTTGGATTGACTTTATAATATCACCGCGCTCCATATTTGTCAACACTATTTTTAATTTTTTATTATTTTAATTTATAAATCAAAATTATTTTATAAATTATCTGTTTTTTCAAAAATAATCATTAAATTCATGCAATAATGTCGCTTCCAATTGTTAACCTTGCATATTTAACAGTTGACATATTGGCTTCTTTCTTTTATACTTCATCTATAGCAATGCAGGATAATTGCGCGCATGTCCTGCCTCATCTTTTAGAAAGGAGTCCGTACTATCTTCTGTACGGTAAGATATTATGAATAACATTAATACTACAAACGCAGCTGGCAAGCCCTCTCCACGCAGACTGGTACTGATCGCAATGATGACCGCCATCACCTGCATCCTCGCCCCATTATCCATACCAATCCCCGTAAGCCCTGTGCCAATCAGCCTTACCAATCTGGTATTGCTGATAAGCGTATATATCCTAGGCTGGAAGGATGCCAGCATCAGCTTCATCATCTATCTCCTTCTTGGCCTGGCCGGGCTTCCTGTATTTTCCGGGTTTTCCGGCGGATTGGGAAAGATCGCCGGTCCCACCGGCGGATACCTGGCGGGCTTTATCTTCATGACTGTGATTGCCGGCCTGGCCGTGGATATTTTTTCCGGCAGGCGTCTTCCCGCAGTCATCGGTATGGCGCTGGGCACTGCCGTGGCCTATGCGTTTGGCACTGCTTGGCTTGCCATCCAGATGGATCTTACATTTATCTCCGCACTCTCTATCGGCGTACTCCCCTATCTGGCCGGAGATACGCTAAAGATCATATTGGCCGTAATTGCCGGTCCCATGCTTCAGAAAAGGCTGCGCCCCTTAAATCTCTAAGGGGGGCAGCCTTTCTTCTTACAGAATAATGTCTCCGATCTTCTTATAATCCTCCAGGCTATATGCCTCTATGATATTGCCCTGCACCACATACAGTACCTCCTTAATATACACGCCTCTGGCGCCCTGCACTCCATTTCCGTTAATCTCCTCATCCATATTGCAGACAAATCCGCTGTTGTCGTCATAAGAAAACAGATAATAGTGCCGGCCTCCCTGAGTGTATCCGGCAAATCCGATCAGATTGCGTTCCTGGTCAACCAGCGCCGCCTTATAATCGTATGATACATCCGTGCTATATACATTTTCCAGCACGTAGGTGTCTGCCTCTTTTACATCCGCTTTATTGGAAATGTCGAACATCGTCAATTTGATTCCATCCGTTGACTGAGCCTTTTCATCCACGTCCATTCCAATCCCAAGCAGCCTGTCTTCGCCATAGAAATGAAGATACTCTGAAAAACCTGGAATCTTCAATGCCCCAAGAATCTTAGGATTCTTCGGATCGGACAAGTCCACGCTAAAGAGCGGATCCATCTGCCTGAATGTCACGAAATATCCTGTATCTCCCATGAATCTGGCGGAATATACCTGCTCATCTTCAGCCAAACCTTCAATGGAGCCTATGACTTCCAGGTTCTTATCCAGCACATAGACGCTGTTATCATCACCTTTTGTCGTGACCACGCGCAGATTTCCTTCGTATTCATCGATACAGAAGGAATCCTTCAGATAGCCGTCAAACTTGCCCTGGGCGATCGCCTTTAGTTCTCCGTTTTTGTAGGCTACTTTACGGACCGTCGTAGTATCTCCCTTCGGATATCCCCACTGCGTCTCGTAGAAATAGATATTCTCATTGCTGACATATGCCTGGCCGCCATTGGAGAATATGGCCTTGCTGTCCTTGGTTTCTTTCGGATGATCGAGATCAACAGATGTAATCACTTCATACATATTTGCCTGCAATACCGGAGGCAGAAAGATGTCGTCTTTCGCTAAAACTTCTCCATTAACCATTGGGACAAATGTCTCAGGCTCGCTCTTTCTCAGTTCCTGGCCCGTATAGAATTCGCTGAACAAGTACAAGTATCCGTTCGCCATTCTTGAGGAACTATAGTTCCCACTCTGGGTCACCCGTCCCTCCTCCCGGGGTGATGAAGCGTCCCGGACATCATAGGTGACGGCTTCCACAGATTGCGTATTATAAAAGCCTCTGCCGGAAGGATAGTCCCCATCTTCCAAAACATCGAATTTGCTGCAGATCAATACCAGTTTTCCGGAATCCGGCTGCAGATAAATCTCCTGGATCTGGGATGCATCGTCAGCCTTAATAGAGCCGGCCTCTTCCATATCCTTGCCGTCTGCTTTTACGATCGACACTTCCTGCCTGCTGTCTTTCAGCACATACAGATATTTTCCATCCGTCTTAACCACATCGCCTTCTTCCACGCCTTCCTGCCTGACATTGGTCCGGGAGTATTCGGCGCTTTCTTCATGGGCTACGCCCGCATCTGATGACTTAGTTCCGGCATTCGGCGCTGATGACGCGTTTCCGGACGCGTTATCTGGCGCTGTGCTTTCCAAAGTCTTGGTTCCTGAATCCGATGTGACGAATTCCCTCGTCTTCATCTCCTTCTGGTATCTCTCAATATACTCGTAGATCTCATCATAACTGTTCGCGCTGGCAATCTGCTTGCTGTCGCTGATCTGACTGCTTCTAGAGCCTGACGGCTTGCTTTTATCAGGGGTCCCCTCCCTACTTCCCCATACGGCTCCCGCAATCACGACAGCCAGGCATGCCGCGGCCAGCGCTGTGACCTGGTATGGACGCAGCCGCTTTTTCTGCTTCTTTCCTTCCAGCATCTCCTTAACATGATCCGGGCTCAGACTGTCCGCAGCCTTTATCTCGTCTGCCCGGTCCTTGATTCTATCGATGATTTCCCGCTCTTTTCTATCCATACAACCGCCTCCTTCGACTCATTTCAAGATACACTCCATCTTCTGCAATGCACGGCTTCGCTTGGAACGCACCGTGTTCGGGTTCATGCGAAGCATCTGTGCGATCTCCTGGCTATTATAGCCCGCGAATACCGACAGGCCCACAATCTCCTGCTCTTCGTCCGACAAGATAAAGAATGCCTTTCTGACATCGATCATCTCACTGTAGTCCGGCTCTTCGGAAGCAAACAGTGTAAATGCCTCCCCGGACTGTTCCATCTTCCTGGACGCTTTTTTTATTTTTTTTCTGCAGATATTAGCCAGGATTGTGAATATCCAGTTCTTAAAGGCGTCTCTGCTCCGAAGCTTCCCGATATTCTCGTAAGCGGCTACCACAGCTTCGCTGACAGCATCCTCCGCCTCCTGCCGGTTTCTCATTATGCACACGGCAAACCGGTACAAATCCATATAGACCGCTTCATACATCTGCGCAAATGTCTCTGCATTACATCTCATATCTTATCCTCCCTGTCAGATATGGCTTATGGTTCTGGTCAGGTTCCTGTTATATATTAGAGTCGAAAAACAGCCTAACTGTTGCAATTGGGGACGCAGTAATTTTATTCTACCGCGTCCCCAATTATCTTTTTTATCCTGTCTCTATGAAATAGATTAGTCTCTGTAGTAATTGATCAGGCAGCCCTTCAGGATAATCTCCCTTTCCGCGTCCGTCATATCGCCCAGCTGCAGATGGATTTCCTTCAGGTCTTCCCCTACCACGTAAGCCTTAATATCCGCCGCCTTCTCTTCCACTGCCTTTCTGATATCCGGCACGAACAGATAGTCTCCATTCTTGAAGCTGAGGCTCTCATGATCTTCTTTGGTAATAAACGGAAGCATGCCCCAGTTGATCAGATTGGAGCGGTATCTCTTGGTAGCGTACTCATTGGCAATGTTCGCCCATCCTCCCAGCACTTTCTGGCAGGACGCCGCCTGCTCCCTGGCAGAGCCGTCTCCAGGCTTCACTGCGAATATGGTGCTTCCTACTCCCAGGTTGCCTTCGCCCGCCTCCGGATAGGCCTTACGCACCTTGTCCATAACCGGCTTTAATTCGTCCAGCACTTCCAGCGGGCACTGTCCTGCCTCGATCGCTTTCTGCGCTTTCTGCACTTCCTTGGCTCGTCCCACATAAGCCGGGTCTTTCCTGGATAGTGCAAATTCGGCCAGCCCCAGCGGATTGGAACGATAGGAAGACGTCTCGCCCGACGGTATCAATTCATCCGTCGTGGTTACCGGGTCATGAATCTCTGAGACAACCTTCAGCACCAAATTCTCCGGCAGCGCAGGCATCTGCGGCCAGTCCTTAATATTCGGCCCGAACTTGATCTCCACGGACGGATCTGCCACGCCCTTGCTGTCAAAGACACGGTTCGCATAGATATTCTTATCAAAATGATATTTCCGTCCCACGTACTCCACATCCATCGCTGTGGCAGGGGTAAGGAATCCCTTGTTTGCAGCCGTCGCCGCAATAGAGCGGGCATCCATAAGAGCCACGGAAGCAATCTGTCCGCTCTGGAGTTTGGAGCCTTCTCTGTTCGGGAAGTTTCTTGTCGAGTGGCGGATGGAGAACGCATGATTGGCAGGCGTATCCCCGGCGCCAAAGCATGGTCCGCAGAATGCCGTTTTAACAATGGTTCCTGCTTCCATCAAGGTTGCAACTGCCCCGTTCTTCACCAGTTCCATATAGATCGGGGTGCTTGCCGGATATACGCTGAATGTGAA
>OLPE01001403.1_pt1 | contig 13517 bp, 8 predicted proteins | sample 1671901 | NCBI WGS metagenome assembly OLPE01 (sample SAMEA3136624, study PRJEB25190) | human gut metagenome | biome: human gut; feature: human-associated habitat; material: faeces | place: Austria | collected 2013 | reverse complement strand
TCTGTGCTGCAGCGCTTTTCTGGTATTGTCTGTAATACGTGTCATTAATAGAACTGGTGAGCTCCGATCTTGATTCCCTTTCCAGAACCGGTATTGAAGTAGAGGGCACTTCCTACCGGATTCTCTCCGTTCATAGCTGCAACTGCTGCATCATAGCAGGTGCTGGGGACACCATTTGCGAGTGCGCTTGCAAGTACGCCGCTGGACGCCGGAGTAAACTGACCGCTCTGATAAATAACTTCACTGATCGAATTCGGGAAGGACGAACTGTATACACGGTTCATAACAACCGCACCAACAGCTACCATTCCTTCGTAGCTCTGATTACCTGCTTCGCAGTAAATAATCGCTGCGAGCAGAGACACATCGTCGGAGCTTGTGGAAGCCGCCTCCGTCTGCGGTGCTTCTGTCTGAGGAGCCTCGGTCTGTGGTGCCTCGGTCTGTGGTGCCTCAGTCTCTACATAAGCCTCCGTCTGCGGTGCTTCCGTCTCGGTGTAAGAGGAATTGTAATCGGAACCGCTTACATTTCCGTTTGCATCGTAATAGGTATCGGTATCTGCATCATAATATCCGCCGTCGGTATCATCCGCAGTAGTATCATCATAAGAGGTATCATCTGAATAATCATAGCTCGGAGCTTCTGTCTCGGTATAATCGTAGCTTGGCTCCGTCTCTGTATAGGTCGGCTCACTGTAGTCATAGCTCGGAGCCTCTGTCTCACTGTAAGACGGCTCGCTGTAATCATAAGACGGCTCCGTCTCCGTATAGGTCGGCTCTGCAGAAGTCTCTTCGCTGTAAGAATCATCTGCCGGTACTGCCGCTCCTTCGTATACATCATCCTTAGATACTGCCGTATCCAGAATCAGTACGCGGGAAACATCCTCGCTCGATACACAGGCCGTATCATCTGCACAGTTCTGAACCGTCAGCCACTTTCCATCCTCTGCCACGAGCGGATAATATGTACCGCTGTCAATCGTAGCCATTGCTTCTGATGTATTGTTCTCCGACGCATAGAGGTTTACATCATCCCATGTCGTCTTTACGCCTTCCAGACCATAATGGTCTGCCAGGCCAATCACATCACGTCCATATAAAAGATACTCGTTCTTTACGAATCCGGTCACGCCTCCGGAGCTGATCTCCGTCCACTCATCGCCCTTATTAAGAACCCAGGCTGCACCACCCTGATACAGATATCCGATAATCTCGCTGTTCTCATCTGCTGTCGCACGAATATTGACTCCCGTGCTGACTGCATCATCATTTGTCATTACCAGCTCGTCCCATGCATTCTCCTGCAAATACGGAATCGTAATCCTGTCCGAGTCCTCAGCTGCCATTGCTGCCGTACCTGTCATTACAGAAAAACCAATGACGGAAAATGTACATAAAACAGCGCGTGCATTTCTTTTTTTCATTACTAAATCTCCTCCTCGGAAAGTCTTTTTAACATTTCCTTTAAAATTGTTACGTATTTGTTAAGTCATGTTACGTGCATATTCTATAATGTTTTCTTAAATTTGTCAAGAAATATTTAACCACTCCAAGCAGCGTCTTCTTTGACGCGGCAAACCTTTAGATATGCCGTTGCCGACTGGCCTCATACATCAGTATCGCAGAAGCCACTGCTGCGTTCAGCGATTCCACCCTTCCGCACATCGGAATCCGGATATAACAGTCCGCCAGCTCTGCGGTCTCATCGGAAAGTCCGCGGCTCTCATTTCCGATCAGAAATCCGGTCGGCTGACGGTAATCCTTCCGGTCGTAGCTGTCTTCTCCCTTTAAATGTGCCGCATACCAGCGAACACCGTGTCCCTTCAGCTCCCGGATCGCCGCATGAAAATCATCCGCCACGAAAAACGGCATCCGATAAATTGATCCCATCGTAGAACGGATTACCTTTGGATTGTACAGATCACCACAGCCGGAGGACCGCAGGATTCCGGTCACACCTGCCCCCTCTGCGGTCCGCAGCACCGTCCCTAAATTGCCCGGATCCTGCAGGTTCTCAAGTGCCATAATCAACGATGGAATCCCCTGCTCCTTCTCCGGCATCAGCTCCGTCAGCGTATAGTGTGACTGCCGTACCAGGCAGAGAATACCCTGCGGCGTCTTTGTATCTGACACACTCTCAAATACCCGGTCTGAGAGCAGAGTCGTCGTCTTTTCTCTTCCACAGAACAGCTCCGGCTGTCTCTGGAAAAAGCTCTCTGAAACGTAACTGTGCACAAGCCGATCCATGGGCACTTCCTGATACATCTTAATGCCTTCTACCGTAAAGACACCCTCCTCTTTGCGCAGACGCGCCTTCTTCTGCAGCTGAATGAGCTGGCGCACCTGTGGATTCGCGGTGCTTGTAATTTTTTCCATCCCCATTTCGTATCCTTTCCTGTTTGTATCCCTTTCTGTCAAGGCAGATATTCGCAGTCCATCCCTGCAGCTCTGCTGACAGGGCCTAGCTTCGCGACCTGCGTTCAAAAAATCAGGCAGGATGCAAAACCTGATCACCCTGCCTGATATTATGCTATTTCTTACTGTAAAGTAAAGCGGATATTCACAATCCACCTCGCTGCTTACTTGATTCGGTTAAATCGTCATCGCTTTTGCGACTCTCACGACATACTCCGGCAGGCTCTTCTGCATCGCCAGCGCCTCATCAATGTCGTAGTTCACATACTTGCCGTCGCGATATGCGACCACACGGTTCGTCTTGCCCTCTGCGAGCAGATCTGCCGCATAGGCTCCCATCACAGATGCGTAAACGCGATCCCGGCACGTCGGGCTTCCGCCACGCTGCATGTGTCCGAGAATTGTCGCACGTGTCTCCACTCCGGTTGCCGCCTCAATTCTGCGCGCCATACTGGTCGAATGTCCGATACCCTCTGCATTGATGATGATGTGGTGCTTTTTCCCGCGCTTACGGTTATTGATGATGTTGTTGATCAGCACCTGCTCATCATAATCGTACAGCTCCGGAAGCAGGATATCCTCCGCTCCATTGGCAATACCGCACCACAATGCGATATATCCGGCATTTCTTCCCATTACCTCAATGATACTGCAGCGCTCATGAGACGTGGAGGTATCACGCACCTTGTCGATCGCTTCCATCGCCGTATTCACCGCTGTGTCAAAGCCGATCGTATAATCGGTGCAGGCAATATCCAGATCAATCGTACCCGGAACACCGATCGTATTGATTCCGCGTGCAGCCAGCTTCTGCGCACCTGCATAAGAACCGTCGCCACCGATGACGACCAGACCATCAATGCCATGCTTCCGGCAGATCTCTGCCGCCTGGTTCTGCCCTTCCTCTGTGCGGAATGCCGAGCAACGGGCTGTGTACAGAATCGTACCGCCCTTGGCGAGCGTATCTGATACAGATCTTGCATCCATATCAATGATTTCTTCATTTAACAGGCCTTTATATCCCTGATTAATTCCTTTTACCTTCAGCCCCTGGGACAACGCCTTACGGACTACGGCACGAATCGCCGCATTCATTCCAGGTGCATCCCCACCGCTTGTCAGCACGCCGATGATCTTAACTTCCTTTGCCATACTGTACCTCCTGCCAAATCCGTTTTTTTCATTCTAATCCTTTTTGTGCCTTTTGTAAAGAAACAGTCCTAGATTTTCTTTTGTGTCAGACGTACATTGTCTGCCCCGAACGCCTCTGAAAGCGCACCAAGCAGCGATTCATCCGCGCGCACCGTCCAGTTGTCTCCGAGCCTGCGCACGGAACGCCCGTCACGCACATAGATCACAACATAATCCTTCCCGTCGGAATTCCGCAGCAGGTCAAACAGCTGCTTCTCCCTTGCACGGTAGTCCGCAATAGTTGCAAACTGGATCCACAGCTCCTGTGGCACCTCGTCAAACCGGAACATTTTTTCACAGATCAGTTTGCTCGACTGGTCATCCTCGCTGCTGACACGGCCACGGATAAACACACGGTCATCCACATTGAGATACTGCAGATTTTTTTCATAGTCCTTCGGGAATACGACGACCTCGACCGTCCCGACCAGATCCTCGACCGTCAGGTACGCCATTGTCTTGTTCGTCTTCGTATATTTTACACGCTTGTCTGTGAGGATTCCTCCGATCACAGCCCGGTTGCCATCCATCACTTTGGAATGCCCGGTCTCCTCATCCAGCGCAAAGTCTGACGTTACATTTGTGATCACATGCTTCCAGAGCGCTTCGTATTTTTCCAGCGGATGTCCGCTGACGTAAATGCCAAGAACCTCTTTTTCAAAAGCCAGAAGCTGCTCCTTGTCATATTCTCCGACCTTCGGCAGCTGAATCTCATACTCGCGCTTATCCTCCTCGCCCATCAGATCGAACAGTGTCATCTGCCCGGTCATACTGCTCTTCTTTTCGTGTGCGATGCGGTCCATAATATCTGCATAGATCATCATAAACTGCTTTCTTGTCCCACCCAGGCCGTCAAAAGCTCCGGATTTGATGAAATTCTCTATCGTCCGCTTATTCGTTTCTTTCCCAGTCAGACGCTCAATAAAATCCTTCAGGCTGCGGTATGAACCACCCAGGGTGCGCTCCTCCACGACCGCATCGATGACCGGGCGTCCGATACTCTTGATTGCAGACAGACCATAGCGGATATTTTTTCCATCTACGGTAAAGCCCGCCTCCCCGACGTTAATGTCCGGCGGCAGGATCCGGATGCCCATCTGTCGACATGTCAGGATGTACTCTGCCACCTTTGGCGGATTGTCGATCACGGACGTCATCAGCGCCGCCATGAACTCTACCGGATAATAATACTTCAGATACGCCGTCTGATAGGCCACGAGTGCATATGCCGCCGCATGTGACTTATTAAACGCATATTTGGCAAAATCCGTCATATCATCATAAATTTTGTTTGCGGTTTTTTCGTCAATTCCATTTGCGATGCAGCCCGGAACACCTTCTTCTTTATTTCCATATACAAAGTTCTGGCGTTCCTTTGCCATGACTGCCGCTTTCTTTTTTGACATGGCGCGTCGCACGAGATCGCTTCGTCCTAAGGTATAGCCGCCCAGATCCCGCACGATCTGCATGACCTGCTCCTGATAGACGATACACCCGTAGGTCGACTCCAGAATCGGCTGCAGCTGCGGGCAGTCGTAGGTGATCATCTCCGGATTATTTTTTCCGCGGATATACTGCGGAATAAAGTCCATCGGACCCGGACGGTACAGAGAAATACCGGCGATGATATCCTCCAGGCTCTGCGGCTTCAGCTCCTTCATAAAGTTCTTCATCCCGCCACTTTCGAGCTGGAACACACCCTCCGTCTTTCCGGTGCCGATCGAGTCGAGCACCGCCCTGTCGTTGTAATCGATTTTCAGCATGTCCAGCTTCCGTCCGGTATCCTTCGCCACAAGCCGCACCGCATTGTCAATGACCGTCAGTGTCCGAAGCCCCAGAAAATCCATCTTCAAAAGGCCAAGCTCCTCCAGGGTCGTCATCGTAAACTGTGTCACGATCGTGCCATCCGCCGCTCTGGACAGAGGAACATATTCATCCACTTCCTTCTGGCTGATGACGACACCAGCCGCATGCATCGACGTATGGCGCGGCAAGCCCTCCAGACGTCTGGACATATTGATGAGCTCTTTTATTTTCTCATCTGTATCATAAAGCGCTTTCAGCTCATGATTCATCTCGAGTGCTTTATCGATCGTGATATTCAGCTCCTGCGGGATCATTTTTGCGATCGAATCACAAAGCGCATACGGAAGATCCATCACACGCCCGACATCGCGGATGACACCGCGCGCCGCCATCGTACCGAAGGTGACAATCTGCGCTACACAATCCTTGCCATATTTCCGCACAACATAGTCGATGACCTCCTGTCTGCGCTCGAAGCAAAAATCCACGTCAATATCCGGCATGGATACACGCTCCGGATTCAGAAAACGCTCAAAGAGCAGATTGTACCGGATCGGATCCAGCTGTGTAATGCCGAGCGTATAAGAAACGATACTGCCGGCGGCCGAGCCCCGCCCCGGTCCTACCGGAATACCATGATCTCTGGCATAACGGATAAAATCCCACACGATCAGGAAATAATCGACATAGCCCATCTTCTGAATCGTATCGAGCTCATATTTCAGGCGGGGCTTCAGCTCTTCGGCACGGTCGCCGTAGCGCTCATCCAGTCCCTCATAACAGAGCTTGTTCAGGTATTCCCACGAAGTATATGGCGATGGCACATCGAAGCGTGGCAGCTTGGTCACTCCAAATTCGATCTCCACATGGCATCGTTTTGCAATCTTATGTGTATTTTCAAGTGCCTGAAGCGCATATGGAAACAGCTCCGCCATCTGCTCCGGCGATTTTACAAAATACTGTCCGCCCTCATAGCGCATACGATTTTCATCTGTCAGCTTCTTGCCGGTCTGGATACACAGAAGGATATCATGTGCTGCCACATCATCCTCGTAAGTATAATGCACATCGTTTGTTGCGACCAGCGGAATATGCAGCTCCTCACTCATCCGCAGAAGCTGCTGATTGACGAGCCTCTGATCCGGGATTCCGTGATCCTGAAGCTCCAGAAAATAATTGTCCTTTCCAAAAATTTCCTGATATTCCAACGCGGTCTGACGCGCTTCCTCATATAAGCCTCTCGTCAAATACCGTGGCACCTCGCCTGCCAGACAGGCACTCAATGCAATGATTCCCTCATGGTACTGCCGAAGCAGCTCTTTGTCCACACGCGGCCGGTAGTAAAAGCCCTCTACAAAACCAAGCGAAACGATCTTCATCAGATTGGCGTAGCCCTGATTGTTCTCCGCCAGCAGAACCAGATGGTAATACCGATCCTCATCACTTCCGACCTCCCGGTCAAAGCGGGAATTTGGTGCTACATAGACCTCGCAGCCGAGGATTGGATTGATCCCGGCCGCTTTTGCCTCCCGGTAAAAATCGATCACACCATACATGACGCCATGATCGGTGATTGCCGCACTGTCCATACCGAGCTCTCTGACCCTGGCCACATACTCTTTAATTTTATTCGAACCGTCCAGCAGACTGTACTCTGTATGGACATGCAGATGTGTAAAATTCAAAGCAGCAGCCTCCTAGTCTACCTTCCGGATCTTTCCGTCTGCGATGGCAATGCGTCCCTCCTTGAGCAATCTCCCGACCGCACGCTTGAACGCATTCTTACTCAGACCAAATTCACGCTGGATTGTCTCCGGTCTCGCCTTGTCATCAAACGGCAGTACCCCGTCAAATTCTTCGATAATGCCAAGCACATTCTCCGCATCCTCATCGATCTGCAGATATGCCTTTTCCCGAATACTAAGATCCAGCTTGCCATCCTCCTTTACTCCGGAAACGCGGGCCTGCACCCGATCCCCGACGCGAATTCCCTGTACCCCGCTCTCACGCTTTGGAATCAGTGCAGAATACTGGTCATCCACTGCCACAAATGCGCCGAAATTGCTGCTGAGCTCATAAACTCTTCCGTGTACCTGGTCATTGACCTGATACGGGGAATTTTTCTTCAAATATGGATAGACCCGCATGGTCGCACACAGACGGCTGCTCTTATCCAGGTACAGCGCTACGAGGCACTCATCCCCCGGATATACTTTTCCGGTCTGCTCGCGGAACGGAAGCAGCAGATCCTTTTCCAGTCCCCAGTCCAGAAATGCACCAATCTTCGTCACATCCTTGACCTTGAGCACAGCGGTCCGCCCAATCGTCACCATCGGCTCCCGCCGCGTCGCAATCAGACGGTCACTTGAATCCAGATATACGAATACTTCCACCTTCGTACCCGGCTTCATCCCCTCGTCCACTTCCTTTTTCGGCAACAGCACTTTCTCGCTGCTCTCCTTGTGCTCTGCCAGATAGATACCGAATCCGGTCTCTTTTACAATGATTAACTCCTGTCTTTCTCCTGCCTGTATCATGCGTCCTCCCTTTTTTCTGCAGCTTTGTCGCTGCCTGAATCTGCCGCGCGGTGTGACAGCACCGCATACGGTTTTCCTGCTTCATCGCACAGCCCGACCGTTACGGTCTGCGCATCCTGATGCACATACGGATAAATGACATCGTGTAAATGTGCCTGCTTTTTATACTCTACCTGCAAATATCCGGTCTCAAAGCCCTCCGGAAGATATTCCTCCGCCATCCGGATATACTGTCCGTTGTTGACATGATTGTTCGTATCCAGGTGATAGCGGCATACCGTAAAAGGCTCCCGCTTTACACAGTCCTGCGGCAGCTTAAGTTTACGCGGCCCGTATTCCATATCCAGCTTTTCTTCCATTTTATACCTTGCCACATGCTCTTCTGCAACCCGCACGGGCTTTCCGGTCTGCAAATCAATCAATGCCCATACACTGTTTGCTTTTGCGAGATAATTTTTTCCGGCATCCACCAGTGCATAATTCCGGTAGCCGTAAAATGCCTTAAAACCATATGGCCACGTCTGTGCCGTAATCGGCTCCGCCAAATACGGTCTACGCAAAATCTCGATCTGCCACGATAAAATCATCCACGCCAGATCCTGCTTCTTCAGGAAGTGCGTCCCGACTCCACAGTCCTCAGACTGAAACGTCGAAGCATCCTGAAAATAATCCACCAGTGATACGAGTGTCAGCTTTTCTTCCGGATCCGTCTCGCTGTAACGAACTCTGCTTGTAAATTCAAATGGCATTTTTCTTTCCTTTCGTCCCTGTATCATATTCCGCTCATTTTTCCACGAAAAATAGCTGCTTTTCGGAACGTGTCTTATTATAGCATCATTTCGAAGTTTCTTCCATGATTTTATTGCTTCACCCCATTGATACAGGGGACTTACTTGATTCGGTTAAAAAATGCTGCAAAATCCTCATTCTTTCTGAATAAATGCGCATACTGCAGCATCGCGTATTCCTGCAGTCCTGCCTGGCTCGATGCATCCAGCATTTCCCCGGAATCCGCATAGAGCCCATCCGACTGAATAAATCCGAGTGTATCAATGACCGGCACCTCTTCTGAGAGATTCAGCAGAAAATTCTGGTATGCATTCACCGGCACCCCTGCCACCTGCAAAAGCTCTGCTGCCAGATAGTTGGCCGACAATTTTTCGATCTGTGTTTCTTCTATATTATAGTTCGCCCAGATAACAAACGGCGTCACATATTTGTTCTGATTTTTCTCCAGTTCATTTTCAGTATCTGCCTGATTTGCCATGCTGTTTATGAACGCATTATTCAGCCGCGGCCAGTGATCGCCAAACATCAGGATGACCGTCGGCTCCTCCTCCTGCTCAAAATAGTTTACCAGCTGTTCAAAGGCCCGATCGGATTCTCTCAACAGGGAAAGATACTCTTCCACATCATCGGATGTCTGTCCACCGGTATACTGTGGTGCATCCTCACTTCGGTAGCCGGAAAGATAGCCTCCATGATTCTGGATCGTGACATTAAAACAGAAGAAATGCTCCGAGATCCCGGAATCCTTCCACGCCTCATACTGGCGGCATACCTCCTCATAATCTGCCTGATCGGATGGATAGCCGTGAATCTCTTCCAGCTCACCGACATCCGTATCCGTAAGAAAAGTATCAAATCCGAGCAGTGGATACACCTGATCCCGGTTCCAGTTTGATCCGCTCGCAAAATGGCAGGCCAGTGTCTCATAACCATACTGTTTCAGATACGAGGCTAAGGATGGCAGCTCCCGTTTGACATAAGCCTGATACGGCGTGCTTCCGGTTGGCAGAAACTGCATCGTGCTTCCCGTCAGGAATTCAAACTCCGTATTCGCCGTACCACCTCCGAATACCGGTACATATAAATTTCCCTTTACGGTATTTTCCTGTAAAGAATCAATAAAAGGCAACAGCTGCTTCGATGTCTGAATCCCGCCCACACTTGCAAAGTCGGTAAAAGACTCGTTCATGATCGCAATGATATTCGGCAGCTGTCCGGATTTTTCTGTCTGCTCCTGTATCAGCTCCGTCATCAACTGCTCCACTGCTTCCGCAGAATATCCCTCCGGTTTTTCCACCTTTTGATAGTTCTCATAAATATAGGTTGCCAGAAAATATCCGTACTTCTCATACGACGACGTGAGATTCCAGAAAAATCCTCCGTTTTTCCCGGTCGACAGGATCGGCTGCGCCTGAAGATACCCAAAGCCCCCTGCAGTGAGCACCGCGAGCACACAAAACCAGACGACACGCTGCTTTCCGGTATAGCGCACAAAACGAATCTTATGCTCAACTGCAAATACCGTGAGCATCAGGAAAAAAGCGGCACACATCGAGATCGGCAAATCAAACTTGTATGCACTGCTCACTTCCCCTGCCGTCCCAATACTGAGCAGGTCAGCCGGATGCAACGGGCTTCCCCGGAACTCCAGCACATAATACTCCGCCACACCGATCACGAAGCAAAGGACTGTCCCCGTCCTCAACAGCCAGCCGACTCTCCAAAGAAATACAGACAGCACCGCAAACAGGAAGAAACAGAAAATGCAATTGTAAAACAGCCTCTGCCCTATCAATGTCATCAACGTATTTCCGGCCGCAATCTCCAGCAAACACACCCCGAGCACGACATGTCCGACCAGAAAAAGCGGCAGAAGATGCGTCTGCCATACCGGAATCAGAGGATACAGTACCGCATAAAAAAACAACAGCACCGTCATCCCCGCAAACAGCCACCACAGCGGATTCTGCGTGTAATAAGACTGATAAACAAACAGGCCGTACAGCTTCTGCTCCTGTGCCTGCGCATTGACCGTCAGCGCTCCCAGCTCTCCTTCAGAAAGACACGGCAGCGTCTGCAGCTGCGGATATTCATCTGTAATACCGGAAAAAGAAATGGTATACACATATTTTTTTCCGGGCTGTACGCGGATATGAAAAGAAATACCCTGCGCGCCATTTTCCACCAGTGCATCGCACGGCAGCTCCCGCGTCGCCAGGATCGCGCCATCCGCATCCTGCAAGGTGATAAGCATACTCCCGGTCGTCCCGTGCGCACCGATCGACACATAGATCAGCTCCAGTATTCCATCCTGTGCATAGAATTCCTGTGAAATCACCGTGTTTTCTCCGAGCTCCGGTATGCTCTGCGGCTCCACCGATGTGTCCCATCCGATTGCGGTCTGCGTTTCCTCACCGTAAAAATCCTGACGCCGAAGTCCCGTAATAAACGCACATACGAGAAGCATCAGCATCAGGATCATTCGAAATCCGCTCCATGACTCTTTTGCCCATATTTTTTTCATCGTTTTGTACCTCTTGCAGATTTTTCTCCTGCCATCATAGCACGCAGCAGGTAAATCTGCAAGCGGTCTTTCGCATAGTGTTTCTCCAGCGCATTCCTGTCACTTTGCAGCTGAGTCTGTCAGCAGCGGCGTAGCTTTTACTATTCCGCGCAAGTCAAAGCGGATATTCGCGATCTGCGTTCAAGTCATGCCTCGTACCGGCTCAGCGATGTCAGCGCCGCACAGATCGTATCGACATTCTCCGAGTACGCAGCCCCGGTCACACAAAACACATACTGCGGATCGGTCGGATGGAAAAACATCACCGCACTGCAGTCCTCCGACTCCAGCCGGTAGGTGATGCAGCCGATTCCATTGATTTCCACCAGATCATCGACCGTATACCCGGACTGACGAATCGCGTCTGCGAGCTCCTCTAAGGTATCCGTCCCCTGGCTGTATGCCCACACGACAGAAATTGCCGGAGCATTCTTTGCACCTGATGCATCACCGGCTAGGTAGAGCACACCCTGCTGTGTCTCTTCATCTGAAAGATCGTATACCGTCCAGTCACTTGGAAGATAGAGCCGGAACCCGTCCTGAAATGGTACCCAGGTACCGGTATAAGGCGCAGACGCCTCATCAAATGTTATACTTCCATTTAATGCATCCTGCGCACCGGCAGATCCGGCGATGCTTCCCACTGTCCCGTCAGCACTTCCGATCGTCCCCTCTGTACCGGCTCCGTTCTGATCAATCATATCCTGCGCAGCCTGTGTCATCCCGTCTACGGTCTGGGAAGCCCCTTTGCCGGCTGAGCGGTTTGCATCCACATGCTGTGCATAATCACTGTCCCCGCCGGCCAGATACCAAAAACTCCCTGCCGCTTCCGTAAGCGCCTCGGAAGCATACCAGGACAACTCCGGAATCTCCTTTGCGCCAAACATATAGGTCTTTCCATTCATCGCGCAGAACAGACGGGTATCCTGAACCTGATATCCGCTCACCTCATAAGAGTAGATGGTTTTCACAAAGCTCCGATCCTTGATCGTCATTGTTCCTGCCGCTTCCATCACCTGAAGGTCCGGATATTCCCCGCGCATATACTCCGTAAACTGATCTGCGAAATCTGCTGCATCCGTATCATAAACGCCGACGATTACATACGGGATCGAACCATCCGCTCCGGTATAAATATAGACATACCCATCCTTCTCCGCAACTGCTGTATAAGAAGAAAGCTGCACAGAAATCCCAAGATCATCCAGCGCGATCACATTCCCCTGTGCATGCTCCTGCGCCGATATGGCAATCTCATTTTCTCCACCGGCCGATGCGACAAGTTCCTCCGAAGCCACCGCATTGCCGGAAATCATCATACCGGCCATTACTGCTGCAAAAAACACATTCCATTTTCTTCTCATAAACCCGCTCCTCCTTATCCGGCGGATATATACAATCCGCATTTCTTTTTTCTGCTTCCCTGCCCGCTTAATTCGGATGCAGCTGCGTTGTCCCCGCAGGCTGCTCCTGCGTGTTCGATACATAGAGATTGCCCAGATCATCTGCATACACATAATCAAACGTATTTGAAACCTTTACATGCTCTCCATCCGGCATCGTATAGTCATTCTGTGACAAAATGTAATCCGAAAACTGTTCTGCATCATAGGTGGTGCCACTGCCCATAGCATCACTGACACTGCTTTCGCAGTAATCCTGCACCGTGGACATACTCGTACTGCCGTTTTGCAAGATCTGCTTCACAATCTGATCCTGTGCTTTTTGAAAGGCCTCCACAAACTGATCCGTCAACTCCGTATTCCATATAAACTGATCAAAGGCTGCTGCATGTTCCTCATATTCCGATTCCGGAGTCAGCATAAAAAATGCAAACGGCGCTTCCCATGAAATAAAAGCGGAACGGACGGTACCGACATAGGGCATTTCCTGTGTCGTTCCGAACTGGATCCCATCCGTTGTGCAAAGCACCGTCATACGATACGGCACCTCATCCAGCACAACCCGATAAGACTGTTCTGCAAGGCCTGCATAGGTACCCTCCAGCAAAAATCCGCTCACGGCAAACATCTGCTCCAGCTCTGATATCTCTGCCTTACGCGCATCCATAAGCATAGCCACAGCCTGATCCAGCTCGTCTGCGACTGTGTGCTTCTCGATAAGCTCGATCTGATACCCGGAGAGAATCCCCTCTGCCAGGTAATCACAATAGTCCTCAGCCTCCATGAAATGCAGCATCGGCGTCATCGTCTCTGCAT
>OLPE01001401.1_pt1 | contig 13530 bp, 13 predicted proteins | sample 1671901 | NCBI WGS metagenome assembly OLPE01 (sample SAMEA3136624, study PRJEB25190) | human gut metagenome | biome: human gut; feature: human-associated habitat; material: faeces | place: Austria | collected 2013 | reverse complement strand
CCTGCAAGCTATGTCTTCTTTATGCTCTTTTCAATTTGCGCAAGTTATTGTGCATTATCTATTGTCTCGACGAAATCATTCTGTAGACTGACAAAAACGCTCAATTCTAAGACAAAACCCGTCGGTTCAACCGACGGGTTTTTCCATGTGAAAAAATATTTCATATTGAGAAATCAGAAACAATCTGTTGAAATAAAGTCATTCTATCGCGAGACGTATTGTAGTATGTTTCCCCACGAGAAATGCATTCATTTAAGATTCTAACATCTGCATTGGCCCAGCGCTTGCATGCTGAAAGAAGATTCGCATCCGATAATTCCGCAGTAAAATCACACTCTGTCTCGAATTCTCGACACTGTTTCATCAGCTTTTCTGGGCTTAGGCCACCATGCCCTAAGAAAAGGAAAGTACACCGATCATGCACTTTAATCTTTTCAACAAAACTTGGATAGAGACGTGACCATTCAATGATATATACCTGCTTAGTATCTTTTAGAATTGCGTTCACCAATTGAAGCATCGCGTTTGCGTGCCCATCAGAATGCACAATCTGAGAAGCGCGTTTTTTCCCATATAGTGAAATAAGCCATTCCCGAATACAGTCACCATGGAACAAATTATAAACAGGAAAGCGTTCCTTCAGCATCGCGGCAAGTGTCGTTTTTCCACTTCTCGCACTACCAGCAATTATGATATGTTTCATTTTCCTTTTCCTTTTATTCCAACATAAAAGTGTTCATGATAAATTGTATAATTTTCGGCTGTCTCCTGCTCGATATATGGCCCCCCACTAAATTGTTCGATTTCATTGATGTTGTATTTCGCAAAACTGGTTTTTATCGCCGTACTGTTGCGCAAAAGCATTTGTTCGGGATGCCTGTCTAATCTCCATCCAGTTAAATCAGCAAAAATGATGACCCCACCGGTTGTCAGCATCTCTGAGATATTCATAAGAGCCTGTTCATGATCTGGGAGCAAGTTGATTGTATTGGAACAAATAATCAAGTCTGCACGAATTCTCTGCCGTTCTGTAAGGTCACAAAGGCCGAGCCTACTGTTAGGTGAGGAAAAGTTTGGAATTGTTAGGAGCTTAGAGTACGAATCTCCTGCCAAGTTTCTGACTGGTATCTGGAGCGGGAGCGCGTGTATTCCTAAAACATGCTTGGCAACCACTAAAGACAGCAGGGAGTAATCGAGTCCAATTACCGTCGAGTGCGGGAATGCAATTGCAAAATCCAAAACTGTGCGGCCTGGGCCACATCCTAAAACAGCAATCGTTTTTCCGTTTAACCCTTGACAATGTTGTGCTGCCAAGGCAAGCAGAGTCGAATACAGTCCTTCTGTAACCGAACGGTGTTCATTACAATAGCGGCCGTATTGAAAGGCAGCTAGTCGCATGACTTCAATCCACGTGGCATACTTTTCGACCTTTCGCTCATGGATTGCCATTGAAGTAGAATCTAAAGGCAGTTCTCCGGTAGATACCAGTTTTTCTAATTCAGCTTGTGTTTCATTTAGAATCTCTCGAACCACAGAAGCATGCTCCCACTCCGGTTCTAGTGCATCAACAGCGGAGGAAAGTTGTTTTCTTTGAAATGCTGCATATTGCATAAAGCGCTCGCGTGACAGATGGTTTTCAATTCTCACAGTGCTGGCCCTCCGCTCCTTTTTGCAACGAGAACTGTTTGCACAAATGTTACTGGCGGAATATCTTCTGCTAGGTCGTTCCCGAAATAAAGAATCCAATCACAGTGAAACATTTCCCGTAGCCGTATCCAGTCGTCAGCGCTATCTTTTTGGAACGATTCCTTCGTAAATATTTGCTCAAAATGAATCGACCCATTTAACTTTTCCAAATCTCGCAACACCCGAGTGCTACCTGCGCTACTTATGAGAACGACAGGGTAATGTTCCTGTAAGGACGCTATAACGGCAGCGAGTTCATAGTTGACTTCTACCAGTTCTCCGTATCTGCTGTAAACATCTTCATAACATAATCCAAGCTGCGATGACAAATGATGTCTGGAACATTTTTCGTCCAACGCTTCTTTGATTTGCGCCGGATCACTTCCGGATAGCTCGACAAATGCTTTCTCCCATGCACTTCCGGAGCGAAGTAGCGTGTTATGTAGATCACAAGCAATCAATAGCTCATTGCACATTGGCTAGTACCTCTTCAGAAGGTGAAAGAATTATTTTTTCAGCTTTTACCTGGACCCCATACGCATTTCGGATGAAAGCAGTGAGCTCCTGTGAAACCGGCGTATGAATGACAACACCTTTCCTGTCACAATCAATTACCATTTCTGGGAAACGAGCAGTTATTTTTTCGTATACTTTCGATACAGCGGGAGCAGGCATTTCGCAGTTATGCCGATTTGCACACATTGGGTTGCAATGGTCACTCCGAAGATAGTACCCCAGTCGGTTGGCGCGCTTCATGAAATAGTCAATTGCGCATGATGTGTGCCGAAAAAGAGGATACTCGATTCCGGCAAGTACTGGATCTGACAATAACTGGTGGTATACAGAGGGCGACAGCAATTTGTGTGCATTAATCATTTCAGGCTGAGCCCCTAAATACTGCAGATTCCCCTGTGTCAGCCTAATACCTGATATTATGCTTCCCGCAAATCCGGCCTCTGCAAACTTTTGAATGGTATTGCGAAGCGTTTTTACAGTATCGTTTTTCCCAGGTATGATCGGTCGCATATAGTGAAATAAATGTCTTGCTGGGATATTCTGCGCAAATTGGTCAATACTTCTAATCGCATTGAAGTTGAAGTCTTCTTCAAGGGCCGAGTAAGAGAAAATTACCATGAGCGGCAATGCTTCGCAATATCGTTTTAATTCCGCTGGAGCAGAAAGTTTTGAAACTAAAACAACCGGCGAACGAATTGCATTTTCAACCAACAGATCAAGTATTTGGAGAGTATGCTCGCATACTTTCGGCAAGAACGGATCTGTTCGGTTGTTGATAAAAAGCGGCGTCATGCCATTGAAAAACAGCGTATCGGTCTGTAGCAACTGATCCACCAACTCATTTGGGCTTGCAACGGTTATAATATTGCTCGCACCACCAGTGCCGGCGTGCAGAAGGCAGTATGCGCAATTGAGCGAACAGCCAGAATGGCTGGAAATCGATAGACCGCTTTTTAAATGCTCGATTGCCCGATAAACAAAGGTTTCAGACATAGTTTTGCGCTTCTCCTTTTGCGGTTGGGTACTCTATCTCCCGAAGTTCACTCAGCGGCAACTCTGCAAACGGGTTCCATGTATTCCAACGGTCAAGTTTTGAAATATCTAATTCCGAAATCTTTTTACAATTGATCAGCGCGGAATAGTCCTGTAGTACTCGGAACCTTCCATCTATCCCGCAATCTGCGCAGAAGCTCTTCGCATTCTCAATATCCTCAAAACGCTGTCCGTCGAGCCCGATAATCAAAAGCGCACGAGGTAGTATACCGTATGTTCTACAACTATTTGCGAAGGCCGTTAACGCTTCGCGGCTTACACTCTTTTTGTTTCGAGACTGGATTTTTACATCTAAAGTCTCTACGCCAACCGAGATTCTCGTGCAGCCGCTTTTCGCCATTGCAGCGATCAATTCCTTTTCAATACAGTCCAATCTGGTGCAGGTTTTCCACGGGAGCGGTGAACCTCTGCGCTGAATCTCATCACGAAGGCGCAGCACCCACTCTCTGTCATAAGTAAATGTTGAGGCATCGAGATAGACTGAACGAACCGCCTTAGGATAAGAGGCGCACAAGAATTCAGCGACCTGCTCTGGAGCCCGGTATCGTAGGATGTTCGACGATACCAATCGTTCATTGCAAAACTCGCAATGGAATGGGCAACCTTTGTTGATCAAAAGATGCAGTTCGCCTTTTGAGAGGGAGAGGTATTGTTCAAGTGGGAGCAAATCTAGAGCAGGCAACCCCCAAAGGTCACAAGGCAGGAGCTTTGAAACACAAATAATCTTACCGTTAATATCTACATCGTTATCTATTAGCCCCGCATATTGCTCAGGAGATGCGCCTTGTAGTCTGCATATAATATAGTCGAGCGCGTACTCGGTCTGCCCATTGCCAATCACATAATCAACATAGGACAGCTCGGAGAAAACCTGCGGGTTGCAAGCTGCCGCCTCGCCATAGAATACAATACACAGTTCAGGATGAACACCTTTCATAAACCTGGCTAATTGCATTGCCTCTAATATGTTGTTCATATTCACATAAATAGGAATCAGCGAACTTTTTCGGGCAATTGTTGCAATATTCAGTGCGGTTTTGACTTCGACGGCACAATCAACAACATCTATCTGCGCAGAAAGCTTCTTAACAATCACTGAGTTCTCTTTCAAGTAACCTGCAATCTCAGCTACACCGGTATAGTGCCGAAACATGCTTTCTGTGATTACCAATTCCGGTGGCCACATTACTGTAATTAGCATAGCTTATCCTCCGGGAAGTCTTTTTTTATCGTAGCTAAAAGCGTATCAAATGTGATTTGCCGGGAACACAATCCATATTTCATAGCGGTTTCAATGACACGTGCATTGTCATCATATAATATGACCTCCTCCGCTTTGCAGTTTGTGTCGGCAAGTAACAGCTCGAACATCTTAGGATCTGGCTTTTTCACGCCAACATTGCAACTAAAATATGTATGCGAGAAGGCATCAAGCACTCCTTCAGAACGTAAAAATGCAATCACAGATGGCCATGTATTCGAAAAGAGAGCGGTTCCAGTGTGTTTACTCAGTGCTTCAATCGCATAGATTGCTGGCCAATTGAGCTCGAATTGCTCGGCGGTCAACGTGCGAGAAATGCTAAACTCAATTAACATGCTCTCCGAAACAGGCACAGAAAGATGCAGATAGTGAAAAAAGGATCGGTAAAACTGTAAATAGATGCGCTGTTCATCTTTAATGTTTTTTGCCAAAACCTCTGTTTTAACAGCTTTTTTTGCATGAATAATTGACGACGCTACTTCTTCATCTGTACATGTTGTTTTTTGAAGGAAGTCCATTACTGGTGCAGTAATATACCAATTCGAAGACTTCGTGACGAGCAATGTCCCGCCCAAGTCAAAGGCAGCAAGCTTATAACACGAGTCAGTCATACATTTTCCCTCAAATGAGAAATATCATTGAATAGTTCGATCGTTGCTGGAAAGTCAGTGTTTGCGTTTTCAGATGGATCCGATGCAAGGCGGATAATACTGACAGAGCATGAATGTAGATTAGCTGCGAATTGATAACGTAATTGCTCCGGAATGCCAAGCAGTCCACATATCAAGGCCCGGATTGTACCGCCGTGTGTGATAATACAAGCTCGATACGGTGTTGTCCCTGCTGGCTTTGCAGATGCGTTTTCACAAATTCTATCAATAACATATTTACTGCGGACCCAAACATCCATCCCGTTTTCCCCGTTCGGGAAAGGCAAGTCCGTTTCATGCTTTTTCCATCTGGCATAGTATTGGGCATTACTTAACCACATCTGGTCAGTCCGAACTTCACCACGATCGATCTCGTTCAATTCCGGGAACTTGGTCAACTGGAGATTATGAGTTTCTGCAATTGGAGTCGCAGTCTCTATGGCTCGTTCCATAGTACTGCATACTACCTCATCAAGATCAATGTTTAATAGATGCTCCGTCAATGCCGAGATTTCTTGCTTTCCTTTGCGGGAAACAGAAAGAGCGATACCATTGTCAGATTCTTTAATGTCGCAACTGGCATGACGGATAAGGAAGAGTTCCACTGGTGCTCTCTTTTTCTGTTCGAGTTTTTGGAGGCTGTGATTGCGTGCAATTGCAACATAATTTGTAAAAAAGAACCAAAAGTCTTTTTCTTCAAACAACCCCTCAAGCTCGGTGCACGATTGGATTACATCATGCAGATATCTCTCAGATTCTGCGCTTCCAGGTCTATCTCGCAACATCTTTTCTGCTCTAGCTTTTCTGAAACCGACCATTATGTAAAAAATATCTTTTCTCTCCTGTGGCGTTTTCCCGCATGTGTCGATCTGGTCAAAGAAAAGCTTTATATCAGAATACCCTTGCAAGGCTAACCACGAATGCATCTTTCGGGCACAGTTTCGATCTGAATATTGTGATACCTTTTGATATGAGCTGACCGCTTGATCCATCCAATCAGACATTATATCACCTTGAGAATAGTAAATTTTCGTATCATCATCAAGCTCTCTAAGGATAATGTATCCGTCATCAGCAATGATTGTCTTAATATGCGAAAGCACTATTTCTGGGTGTGGTAAATAGTGGAATGTAAGTGCTGAAAAAACTATATCAACTTTATCTATTTTGTTTTCCTTTAGAACTCTTCGTAGTTGGGGGACAAGGTCATTGTCACGTAAGTCGATTTGGCAGATGCAATACTTTTCTTTGTTTGGATCACGTTCAATACGCGCTTTTGCTGTTTCCAACTGTCGTGCATCAGAATCAACACAGATGATTCTGGAAACAGCAGCTATTCCACCAAATCTGGAGCAGGTTACCTCGCCATCGCCACAGCCCAAGTCAAGGACAGTCAAGTCACACCGTTCAAATCTGTTAAGTACCGCATAGATTGCCTGCATATCGACGTGATAATATAGGTTCGCTTGACGAAGAAACCGAGGGTCTCTAAACAGGTCGTTATTGTTGCTTAACTCGGAAACAGATATTTTAGTACGCGTCTCTTCCTCCGCAAAGGGGAAAAGTTCTTGGCGGACTGATTGAATTACTGTATCTATATGTGTGCTCGTGTTTTCAAACTCAGGCTCCATAGAGAACCAGTGAATAATAGAATACCATTGTTTTGCAAATTTTAGTTTGCTCGTTTCCTCTTCCGCTGGATAGCGAAGTCGCCAAAGTGCAAGATACACAGTTAAACAGAGCAAATCATAGGGCAATACAGTTTTCGAATACTCCTTTCCGGTAATAGCTTTGCACCAATCTTCTTTTGCTTTCACGAGGTTTCCAGGACAAAGACGACGCATAATGCTATCTTCACAGGTAATTCCTATTATCTCAAATGAAATGTAATACAACTTAACTATCGCCTCAAATTGTGCGTCCCCGGCAATGGAAAGATCCGAAGCAAGCAAAGCGGTCAAAAAAACAGCCAATTCCATTCTAGATGAAGCGTTTTTGGGAATATTACCCTCTGAAAGCATCCTGTCCCAACGCCTATATATGCTTTCTTCTCCAAGAGAAAGCAACTCATACGGAGTAATCACGCTGGAAGTAAACTGTGCAATCTGTTTGTATTCTTTACTCGTAATGGCAACTGTTCCCTGACCGAAGCATTCGTTTAGAATGTTGGAAAAGCGGCTTGTACTAATGGCCTCTCCACAAGTCCATCTCATGGTCTTTTCATATAGTCCTACACCAAATTTATTGCGGAGTTTTGCTTTATCGCAAATATCATCTTGCATTGCAGCACAGAGAATATTATGAAGCTCCATTGCCAAACCCCCCGTAGTTTTTTTATATTATACCATTGAAGCGTTTCTTTTTCAACTTTGACCCACAATGAAATCGAAATTCGTCATGATACGCTCTGAGATAACTTGGTGGATTCATTTTGGCTGACTTCTTGTTTTTCAACAATAACCATTCTGTCTAAAAAGAGCAAACTTTTGTCATAGATGAAATTGCAGGTGTCAAGAAAAAGTGACAGAACTTCAGTATAATTATGTTGTCCCTCAGGAAAAACTATACTCCATCAACGCGTGGAAGCATAAAGAAAACACAGAACAAGATAGTGAGGATTATGCGATGGCTCAACAGCGTATAAAGTGTACTTCAAAAGTGGGCGGTGAAAGCAGTCGAGAAAGCATTTACGGCTCAAATCCTGTTTTGCATCAGACAATCAACTCTCTGTGCCCGGAAAATACCGAGTTGGTAAAACTACTACTACATGAATTTGAGACCAAACAGTATACAGGGTGGGAGTTGGCTCAATTAGAACTACATCGAAATATGTCAGATAATCAACTATTGGCCTGCTACGGATTTGATATTCAGGCAATAAGGGAACGCTGTTCATCAGTATGGAGTTCAAATGTTCATAATCCAAGCTTTACGCCACAGATAGATAGATTCAGTTGGATGAAACGGAACTGCAACACTTACGATTCGGATGAGTTTCTATATTGGACTTTTATCCTAATTCAATACGATAACCCATGTCTGGCTTCTGTGCGAAAACCAAGGTTTGAAGAATACAAGCTGCCTTCACACGCTTCACAGCAAACACCTCCTTTTGGCACAATACATTACGGCAGAAGTATCAGACCTATAATGCGGAGAGATGTTTGAGCAAAAACAGTGACGGTGATAAGACGGCTGCCGTCGAATTATCGGCTGAAATCACTCTCGTGGTAGCTTTGCTACACATCCATTATAGCATTTTTTTCAAAAAAATCACGCAAAAACATTTAAAAAATTTTGAATTTCCTGCTATAATAATGATATCGTGTAGCAGAAAATGCGTAAGTCCAGGTTAACGGACTTACGCATTTTCTATTTTTTGAAAGAAGGTTGATTTTTTATGGATACCGAAAATCAGTTTTTGGGGACGGAGCGCATCGGTAAGCTCATGAGCAAATATGCCATCCCCTGCATCATCTCGCTGCTGGTGGGCACACTGTATAACATCGTTGACCAGCTCTTTATTGCCAACGCAAGCTACCTCGGCTCTTACGGCAATGCGGCAAACACCGTTGTGTTTCCGCTTACGGTGGTTGCCCTTGGTATTGCCGTGTTCATCGGCGACGGCTGCTGTGCATTTGTGAGTATTGCGCTGGGGCGAAACGCCCGCGAGGATGCGCATAGGTCCGTCGGCAATGCTGTGGTGCTTTGCGTAGTAAGCAGCCTTGTGCTGACAGCCATTTACCTTATTTTCGATGAGCCGATCCTTGCCATGTTCGGCGGAATGGTAAACGAGGAAACCCATGCATTTGCGAAGGAATACTTTTTCTATATTAATTACGCTGGGAGTTCCGTTCTATATGTTCGGGCAGGCGATGAACCCTGTGATCCGCAGTGACGGCAGCCCTAAATTTGCTATGATCGCCACTGTTTCCGGTGCGATCACGAATGTGATCCTTGATCCCATTTTCGTTTACGGATTCCACTGGGGCATGATGGGAGCGGCAGTTGCTACCGTGATCGGTCAGGTATTGACAGCTGCCCTCTCCATTTGGTATCTGCGTCGCATGAAGGTTATCAAGCTGGAAAAGAGCAGCTTCCGCCTCGATTGGAAACTGATCCCGAAATTCCTTGTTTTAGGTCTTACCAGCTTTCTCGCACAGATCTCACTCGTTATCTCTATGGCGGCCGTGCAGAATATGTGTATGAAATACGGTGCAAAAGACCCCATCTTCGGACAGCCTGAATATGCACAGATCCCGCTTGCCGTCCTCGGCATCGTTATGAAGTTCTTCCAGATCGCTATCTCCATTGCCATCGGCATGGCAGCAGGATGTATCCCGATCGCAGGCTATAATATCGGCGCAAAGAAAAAGGATCGTGCCAAGGCGCTGTTTTCCCGCCTGTTGCTGGCGGAGTTTATCGTCGGTGCCGTTGCGCTGGTGATCGTAGAGGTATTCCCGCTGCAAATTGCTACGCTGTTCGGTGCGGCTAACGAGAGCGCCTATTATGCGGACTTTACCGTGAAATGCTTCCGCATAGAACAGTGGTCATTCGCTATTCCCGGGAGTCTCTGCGGGCATTGCGGGCTTTCTGCAAATGGGAAAGTCTGGTGCAACAAGGCCACGGGGGAGCTGGGATGCGAACCGCTTTGCGGCTTTGCCGCAAGTTGCTCTCGCATCTCCTTCCGGGGGCTGGTCCTTCTATTGGGAGCTATCCGAAACAGATAGTATTTGTATTTTACTATCTATTTTAGATAGTGTCAAGAGGAAAGTATCTAAAACGAATACTTTTTCTTGCGTACCCGGGCGGAAGCTGGTACAATAGTGAAAGCCAACAAAAGGAGGTGCATGCCATGGACGATACCAAACAGCAACTCAAGAACGCATTAAACAAGGGCATATCCATTGCCAGCAATCCAGATATCCCAGCAGGAGAAGCAGCACGGCAGGTCCTGGGAGCGGCAAAGGCAGAGTTCGATGCAGCCAGCGCATACACACAGCGGCGCAAGCAGCGCAAGGCAAGCGTAGCCAAACGGTTACAGGAAACCCGGCTGAAATGCGGACTCAAGCAGCAGGATGTGGCCGAGAGGACCGGTATCAACGTCATTACTCTGTCAGGCTATGAAATCGGTAAGAATGAACCGAACATGGAAGCACTGGTGTCTCTGGCGGACGTGTACGGCGCAAGCCTGGACTATCTCATGTGCCGAGTCGATTCATGACAAGGCGATAATGCAAAACAGGCGGCCCCCATCAGCATAAGGGGCCGCCCGTTTTTTTGCGGTGAGCGCTATATCGTATTTTTCACCCGATATCGGGGTATGTCTGCAGACCAGAACGAGTCCACGGTTCGTCAAAATAACGAAAGCCCCGAAATCGTAGTGATTTCAGGGCTTTTCGGTTATGGTGCGCGGTACAGGACTCGAACCTGTGACCCCATGCACGTCAAGCATGTGCTCTACCAGCTGAGCTAACCGCGCGGAACAGTATGTATTTTACACGGTTTGCCCGTATTTGTCAACAGTTTTCTTGCCAAGTTTCTTTTTTTTTGCTATACTTTTCTCAAATCCACCCAGGAGGACAAACATCATGGAAAAAATCGCGCTGGTAACAGGCTCATCCCGGGGCATCGGCCGGGCTGTGGCGGCGGAGCTGGCCCGGCAGGGCTGGGCCGTGTGCATCAACTATCGGCTCCGGGAGGACTGCGCCCGGTCGCTGCTGGAGCAGCTGACAGCAGAGGGCTGCCGGGCCATGATGGTCCAGGCCGACGTGTCTCAACAGGACCAGGTGACGGCTATGGTGCGGCAGGTGGAGGAAACCTTCGGCCCGGTATCGCTGCTGGTGAACAACGCCGGTGTGGCGGGTCAGGCCCTGTTCCAGGACATCACCCCGGAGCTGTGGCACCGGTACTTCTCCGTCAATGTGGACGGCGCGTTCCACACCATCCAGGCGGTGCTGCCCCACATGCTCCACCAGCACGCAGGCTGCATCGTGAACGTTTCCTCCATCTGGGGTCAGCGGGGCGCCAGCTGTGAGGTGACATACTCCTGCACCAAGGCGGCGCTGATCGGTCTGACCCGCTCCCTGGCCATGGAGCTGGCCCCCACCCACATCCGGGTCAACTGCGTGGCACCCGGCGTTATCCGCACGGATATGCTGGATGCCCTGCCGCCGGAGGTACTGCCGCAGCTGGCTCAGGAAACGCCCCTGGGCCGCCTGGGCACACCGGAGGACATTGCCCACGCCGTGGCCTTCCTGGCCGGGGAGCAGGCATCCTTTATCACCGGCCAGGTCCTCACCTGCGACGGCGGCTTCATCCTGTAAAGAAAATTCCTGGTAATGGTATATTTTCCTTTACAGAATGGCCATATCCGGCTATAATGGATAAGCTAAGGAATTTTTTCGATAAGGAGACGACCATCTATGGCAGTCATTGAATACGACGAGTACAAACAGAAGCTCCAGGCCCTGGAGCCCACTCTGCGGGAGCTGGAGAAGGCCCTGGGCATCCCCAAGGATCGCCAGGAGCTGAAGAATCTCCAGGCCGAGACGGAGCAGGAGGGCTTCTGGAACAACATCGAGCACAGCCAGAAGGTGTCCCAGCAGATCAAGCGTCTGGAGCACCGCATCAAGAAGTATGACCGGCTGGTGTCCGAGTGGGAGGACACCGTGACCCTGTGCGAAATGGCCCAGGAGGAGGACGACGCCTCCCTGCTGCCGGAAGTCACCGGCGGGTACGAGAACCTGGAAAAGGAAATCAGCGAGCGGCGTCTGGCCGCGCTGCTGTCCGGTGAATACGACGCCAATAACGCCATTCTCACCTTCCACGCCGGTGCAGGCGGCACCGAGGCCCAGGACTGGACCGAGATGCTCTACCGCATGTACACCCGCTGGGCTGAGCGCCACGGCTACACCTATCAGCTGATGGACTACGAGGCAGGCGACGAGGCAGGCATCAAGTCCGCCACCATTCTCATCGAGGGCGACAACGCCTACGGTTATCTCAAGAGCGAGAACGGCGTGCATCGACTGGTCCGCGTATCTCCCTTCGACGCCAACGCCCGGCGGCAGACCAGCTTCGCCGCCGTGGAGGTCATGCCCGAGCTGGACGACGACAGCGAGATCGAGATCCGGCCTGAGGACATCGAGATGCAGGCCTGCCGCTCCAGCGGCGCCGGCGGCCAGCACATCAACAAGACCTCCTCCGCCGTCCGCCTGACCCACCTGCCCACGGGCATCGTGGTGTTCTGCCAGACGGAGCGCAGCCAGTTCCAGAACCGTGACAACGCCATGAAGATGCTGCGGGCCAAGCTGGCGGAGCTGAAGATGCAGCAGCACGCCGAAAAGGTCAGCGACCTGAAGGGTGTGCAGATGAAGATCGAGTGGGGCAGCCAGATCCGCTCTTATGTGTTCATGCCCTATACCCTGGCCAAGGACACCCGCACCGGCTATGAAATGGGCAACATCCAGGCCGTCATGGACGGCGATATTGACGGGTTCATCAACGCCTATCTGACTGCCGCCGCTAACGGCGAAATCAAGAAGTAATCACTATCATCCTAGAAACCATCAAAGGTGCGGACCGTTGATGGTTTCTACCCCAGCAGGGCAGTCACGTCTGCCGCCGTCAGCGACGGCTGGAGAGCCAAGGTGATGCCATAGCCCAGCAGGCGGCCCAGCTCCCGGATGCGCTGGTCAATGTCCCGGGGCGTCAGAAACAACCCTGCCTCCGGGTCCACATCCACCACTGTGGGGATACCCACGGCAAGGACCGGCACCCCCAGGGTACCCTGATCCAGGGCGCTGCGGCGGTTGCCCACGCCGGAGCCGGGCACCAGCCCCGTGTCCGACAGCTGCACCGTGGCACACAGGTGAGCGCTGTCCCGGGCAGCCAGAGCGTCCACGGCGATCACCGCCGCCGGATGCACCCGCTCCACAGCTCCCCGCACCAGCTCCAGGGCTTCCATGCCCGTGCGGGCCAGAACGCCGGGGCACACTGCCGCCACCGGGCGGAAATCCGCGAACTGCCGGGGCATGGCCCGGATCATGTGGCGGGTCACCAACAGATTGTCCACCACCGCCGGGCCCACGGCGTCGCAGGTCATGGCCCGGTTCCCCAGGCCCGCCGCCAGCACCGGTCCCTCCGGCAGCATTCCCCGCAGCTCCTGCGCCAGACACCGGACGCCCCGGTCAAAATAGTCCTCCTCCCGGCGGAAATACGGCCCCAGGTCCACGGTGACATATCGGCCCACAGGCTTCCCCAGCGCCTGGGCCCCGACGTCGCTGTCGATCCGGATGTGTGTTATGGCATAGCCTTCCCGCCGATTCTCCTGGCTGCGGACCCCGGGAACCGCGTCCTCCC
>OLPE01001398.1_pt1 | contig 13557 bp, 4 predicted proteins | sample 1671901 | NCBI WGS metagenome assembly OLPE01 (sample SAMEA3136624, study PRJEB25190) | human gut metagenome | biome: human gut; feature: human-associated habitat; material: faeces | place: Austria | collected 2013 | reverse complement strand
GCCGGTCGCCGGCGCGTTCGCGGCCGATGGCGGCGGCGGGTCCGGCACCGGCACAGGCACCGGTGATGGCGCCGCCGGTGGCGAAGGACAGATCAGCTGGGTGTACAAGGACTCCTTCGGCGCCCCGACCCGTGAGAACGTGAAGGCCGCGATGCAGGCCGCGGGTGTGAAGTCGATGGACGGCGCCGAATCGAACGGCGCCATCGACGAGGCCGTGACCAACGCGAACAACGAATGCGTGGCCCGTGCGAAGGCCTCCGGCAACCAGAATCCGGAATGCCGACTCGTGTCCGTGGGCTTCGTGCACACGCCCGGCAAGTCCGGCGACTGGTACACGGGCGCCAACGGCGGCTTCAACGCGAAGAAGTGGGCTGACGCTTACAAGGCGGCCGGCATTTCCGGCACCACCTATTACTATCAGGGGGTCGGATATAAGACCACTGATAATTTCTCTGATGGTCAGACCAATATTGATTCTCTCGCCGCGCGTGAGATGGCGAAGGCCCCACGCTCCGTCGTCGCCATCGTCCTCGACCAGGACGAGCCACCGGTCGACACGCCGCCGGTCCCGCCGACCAAACACATCACCGAGGGCGTCAGCGCGGACTCGATGACGAACACCACGACCATCGAATCCAAGACCGGCAGGAAGGGCACCAAGCTCGACTTCAAGGACACGTTCGACCCGCACGGCCAGAAGTACACCGTGTCCAACCTGAAGGTCACCGACAAGACCGCCAACAAGGACATGACCGGCTCCTACACGTTCAACACCGCGAACGGGGCCACACCGTCCGGCAACGTGCTGACCGCCACCTGGAACGGCGGCAACCTGCCCGACGACCATGACTTCGAGTTCACGTTCGACGTGACCGTGTCCACGCCGGAGACCAGCAAGGTCGAGGACAAGGGCCACGTGTTCTGGCAGGGCGTCACCAAGAAGCAGGACCAGGACACCGACAGCCACGAGTTCCCGACCTGGAAGCCGAACCCGAACAAGAGCTGGGTCAAGTGGGACGGCAAGGGCTGGAAGCTCGTGACCGACCCGACCAAGTCCAACAAGACCGGCGCCGACGACAACTACTTCCTCGACGGCGACAAGGTCGCCAGCGCGGTCAACGCCACCGTCGAGAAGGACCTCGTGCCCGACCAGTTGAAGACCTTCTCCATCGAGGACGACTACGCGAACGCCGACTACCTGTTCGACGCGGACGGCAAAAGCTCGATCCGCGTGTACGAGGCCGACGCGGACACCGCGGCCCAGTCCTCCGTCGACGGCATCGACGCGAAGGGCAAGGACGTGACCGCCCTGTACGACATCACCGTCGAGGGCACCAAGGTCACCGCCGCCGCCAAGGCCAGCCACCTGAAGGAGCTGACCGGCATGACCAAGGCGAAGCAGGTCACCCTGCTCGTGCCGGGCGTCATCAACATGGCCAACGGCAAGGGCGCGGCCCAGGTCCGCAAGGACATGGGCGTCGGCGAGGGCGACGAGACCTCGTTCTGCACCGCCGGCAAGGACGGCCACGAGCTGACCAACAGCGGCGCCGAGGTCGTCAACAACCAGTCCGTCAGCACGAACGAGCCGAAGATCTGCGGCTATGTGCCCCCGGTCAAGAAGGACGTCGTGTCCGAAGCCAGCCAGGGCGGCGACCAGGACAGCGTCCAGGGCAAGGTCGTGTTCCCCGGCCAGAAGGTCGAATACCAGTTGACCACCCAGCCGAAACTGCCCGGGAACCTCGCCTACGACGTGACCGACGTGGCCGTGACCGACACGTTCGACGCGTACCTCGAGCCGGACAAGCAGACCCTCGAGGTCCGAGACCTCCTGACCGGCAAGACCATCTCGAAGAAGCGGTACAAGACCACTTGGGATGACACCGACCATGCCTTCCGTCTCAGCTTCGACAATGAGTACGTGAAGGCCAACTGGGGCAAGGGCAAGAACCCGAGCGTGCTCGTTCGCTTCGAGGGCACCGTGTCCAAGGACGCGCCCACCGACCACAAGGTTGGCAACCAGTGGGGGCTGACCCTGAACAATTCGCTCACCCCGTCGAACAAGGTGTACAACGAGCCGCCGAAGCTCACCCCGAAGAAGAAGGATGTGTCCAGCAAGGACCGCACCGTCAGCATCGACGGGAAGACACTGCTGCTGGGCGACACCGGCAACTACATCCTGACCCTGGATGCGAAGGACCTCTCCAAGGACTCCACCGCCTACAAGGTGCAGCGTCTCGGCCTCGTCGACGACTATGACGAGGAGTACCTGGACATCGACCAGACCAAGATCGAAGTGCTCGACTCCACCGGCAAGGACGTGACCGCCAAGTTCAACATCCAGCTCAAGAACGGCGTGGCCTATGTGTTCGCGAAGACCGTGGACACCGAGATCCCCGCGACCGGCGAGACCGTGAAGGGCGACCCGCAGCCGGCCGACCTCGAGGAATACTCCACCAGGAAGCTCGACGCGACGAAGGATCCAAGCATCGACCAGGACCTGCTCGGCCAGGAATACCAGGTGGTCCTGCCGTACAAGGTCGCCAAGGTCCAGGACGGCAAGGTCGTGAAGAACAAGGCCATCCAGATCACCAACGATCTGAGCCGTGAGACCAACGAGGTATCCAACCCGCTCAAGCCAATCAACCCGGCCAAGGATGTGACCGTCAAGGTCGGCGGCGAAAGCATCGACGGCAGAAGCGTGTACAAGGACCGCACCTTCCTCTACCAGCTCGACAGCTCCGTCATCCCGGCCGACCGCGCCTACCCGCAGGTCGACCAGTGGAAGATCGTGGACCCGCTGAACACCGAGTTCGACCAGTACACGGGCCAGTGGGCCGTGTACGCGACCCGCGACCTGTACAGGGACGGCAAGGTGCTCGCCGCCAAGGGCGACAAGCTCGCCGGCAACGGCTTCGACGGCTCGAAGCTCGGCGGCGAACTGTTCACCGCCACGGCCGACGCCAACGGCCAGGTCGCCATCGAGGCGACCGAAGCGTACCGTGCCCTCGTGTCCGCGGACAACGCGCATGAGAACGGCTGGCGCGCGTACATCCAGTGCAAGCGCCTGAAGGTGTCCGAACGCGTCGAGAACCAGTTCACCGAACAGTTCAACGGCAAGGAGTTCCAGTCCAACATCGTGTGGACCCGAACCCCGGACATGACCCCGGGCATCCACATCGAGAAGTACGACGTGGCCTCCGGCGAACAGGCCGGCGACCGCGACGACGTGAAGGACGCGTTGAAGATGGCCGGAGACAGCCAGCAGATCGCGTTCAAGATCACCAACACGTCCAAGACCGATCCGACGACCGGTGAGGGCGCCTGGTACCTCGCCAAGGACCTCAGGATGGTCGACAAGACCATCGCGGGCGAAGGCGAGGTCGTGGACCTGAAATATCCGGACAACTGGGACACCTTGGTGCTCAAGCCCGGCGAATCCACCATCATCACCGGCACGTTGAAGGGCGTCCAGGCCGGCGGCAAGCACACCAACCGTGTGAAGGTCACCGGAACGCCGCTCGTCGAATGCCCCGTCACCGACCAGCTCGGCGACCAGCAGCCCGCCGACGGCGACCAGACCGGCGACAGCCAGTCTGATGGTGACGGACAGTCCGACACCGGCACCGGCACGAAGACCGACGGCGACGCCGACGACACGACCGGACTCAAGCAGGTCAAGGTCGGCGACACGACCCTGTGCGAGGACACCACCGTGGAATCCAACACGGATGACTGGAACGGATACCGCGAAAGCCTCGCCAAGACCGGCGCGACCATCGCCGGCATCCTGCTCGCCATCGTCGCGTTCGGAGCCATCGGCGTGGCCCTCATGGGCGCACGCCGCAGGACCGGCGCCCACTCCGGCAGGTAACCGCTAAGGCGCTTCGGCGCCGGATTCCCTGACCATCATGGCCGCGAGCCCCGTTTCTCCGTGGGGCCGCGGCCATTTTTTTGCCGCGGCGCTGAAACTTGTAGACATGGTGCACCGTTTGGCGGCGTGTCCCGGGACAGTATGGGGAACGTCGAGAGCGTCCGGCCGCGCCATGTGGGTCGGATGCGAAGGGAAACGACCATCAGAAGGAGAAATCCAACATGGACAAACGAAAGATCTCGGCCGTATGCGCGACCGTGGCCGCGTTGGCGGCGTTGTGCGTGCCAGGCTCCGCCGCGTTCGCCGCGGACGGCACGCTCACGTTGAACGCGGGCGACGGGTCCACCCTCGCGGGCCACAGCTTCACGGTCTACAAGCTCGCCAACTACACGGACGTCGTCAAGGACGGCGCGAACGTGAAGAGCGTGAGCGCGAAGCATCCCGACCAGACGACCGGCGACTGGATCGCCGCCGCCCTGAAAGCGAACGGCGTCAACTACAGCGTCGACGCGGGACAGAACGCCGCCGAGCAGCTCCTGCGTTTGAAAACCGACACGGACACGCTGCGCAAGGTCGCGAACACCCTGCAGTCCACCGCCGCGACCAGCAAGGTCACCGCCGTGAAGACCAACCAGACCTCCACCACGGGCAGTCTGAACCTGACCCTGCCGGAAGGCTACTACCTCGTCGTCGACGCCCAGGGAATCCCGATCCTCGTGTCCACCACCATCGGCGGCGCGACCAAGATGAGCAGCGGCCAGACGCTCGGCTCCACGCTGGTCAAGACCAACGTCACCAAGGTGGTCAAGACCATCAAACGCGCCGACGGCACGTGGTCCAAGACCGCGGCCGCGACCAACGGCGAGACCCGCGACTTCAAGGCCACGTTCACCGTGCCGAACAAGCTGTCCGTCGACACCGTCACCCTCGAGGACCACATGACCGGCATGACCTACGTGGACGGCTCGTTCAAGGCCACGGTCGGCTCCACCGACTTGACCGCCCAGTTCGGCGCCGTCGGCAAGGACAAGGTCACCGCCGCGGACGGCAAGACCCAGACCGACGGCACCGGCTTCAAGGTCACCAGCCTGCAAAGCCTCGTGGACACGTACCAGGGCAAGCAGGTGACCGTCACCTACCGGGCCAAGGTCGTGAACGCGGCCCGCGCGAACGCCGCGGCCAACACGATCACCGTCACGTCGAACTGGCTGCCGAACATCACCCCGCCGCCGGCCACCCCGCCGGAGGACAAGGTCATCGTCAAGACCTTCGACGTTAACCTCAAGAAGATCAGCGCCGCGGACGGCACCAAGACCATCCAGGGCGCGAAGTTCAAGCTCCACAACGACACCACGAACCAGTGGTACACGTGGAACACGGCATCGAACCAGTGGACGTTCACGTCGGACGAGACGAAGGCGACCGAGTTCGCCACGAACGCGTCCGGCGTGATCAACCTCACCCGACTGGGCGCCGGCACGTACACCGTGAAGGAGACCCAGGTGCCGGCCGGCTACTTCAGCTTCGTCAAGCCGAGCTTCACGATTAAGATCACCGACGACGGGCGGGTGACCATCGCCGGCAAGGACCAGCCGGGCCTGACCACCAAGGTCACCAACGCGGACGCGAACGCCGCGGTCCCGACCGCCGTCGTGAAGAACATCGACAACATCACCCAATTGCCGCAGACCGGCGCGACCACCATGGACGTCATGCTGGTCGGCGCGTTCGCGATCATCCTCGTGGCGACCGCGACCGGCTTCGCCGCGTACCGTGTGCGCCACACCGACCTGGGCGACGGACAGGCCGTCGCCTGACCGTCATATCGACCGTCCCCGGCCGGGGGTGTTGGCCCGGCCGGGGAGCCATCGGGGCCGGAGGGCGCGTGGCATTCTCCTGTCCGCCGCGCGCCCCCGCCCTTTCCTATGAAAAACAAGACTTTCACTTTCAATTGATAAGGATGAGGGGAATGGGATTCCTTACAAGACTTCTCGCCGGTCTTCTCGCCGCGTCCACGTTGGGCACCGGCCTGGCCGGCACCGCCAACGCGGTCGACGTGACCGGCGCGGCCGGAACCACGAAAAGCGTCGTGAAGCTCACGGCCGACGGCGGGAACGAGACCTCCGAGGACACGGCAGACAATCCGGACGACGACTCCACGGACGCCGATTCCACCACGGACGCCGGCGCGCAGTCCGACGCCGGCCAGCAGGCCGAAATCCAATCCTCGACGAGCCAGGACAAGGCCACGGCCAAGTCAAGCCTGCCGGACCATATCGTCAACGGCTCGTTCGACTATCCGGCCTGCCCGGACGGCAAGAACAGCTGCGACGTGGATCCGACGACCGGCTGGGGCGGCTTCTACGTGGATTACGGACGCAAGTTCATGCCTATCCCCGACTGGAACCGGTCCAAATTCGGCTGGGACAGCAGCCAGGAGGGACTGCGTCCCGACCAGCAGCCGAACTCGCACCAGAAGCTCCAGCATTGAGTGCAGATCGGCACCAAGCCGAACAACAACGGCCAGAAAATGAACCGTTTCGCGGAGATCATCGCCGAAACCCCGGACGAATACATCTACCAGGACATCGCCACCACGCCGGGCGTCATGTACCGGTGGAGCCTGAAGCACGCGAGCGAGGACGCATCCCACGTCGACTCCATGCAGGTCACGATAGGCAGTCCAGGCAAGGAGACAGCGCAGGACGCCACCCGCACCACGTCCAATGGCCGCGGCGACCGGACCGGCGTGACGTCCAAGACCATTGCGACCAAGGGCGGCCAGGCCGAATGGGAGACGTACACCGGCGTGTACATCGCCACCTCGACCGTGACCCGATTCACGTTCAAGAGCGCCCAGGGACGCGACTCCACGCGCGGCAACTTCATCGACGACGTCATGTTCACCAAGGCGTACAAGCTTACTTATGACAAGAATTCGGCCGATGCGTCCGGTCAGGTTCCGTCGAACCAGCGCGGCAAGGAGAACACCACCCAGCCCGCCAAGAACAAGACCAACGGCAAAATCAGGCTCGCCTCCGACACGTCGAAACTGTCGGACCACCTGGTAAACAGCGACTTCGAATACCTGCCTGACGGCGGATGGAAGACCGTTGACGCGCCAAGCTACATGACGAACGCATTCACGAGCGTCGACCCGAACAACGGCCAATACATGAGGAACGCGAAACACGCCGACCTCGCCTCCTGGGTGGATTGGCCCGGTTTCGACCAGTCCAAATTTGCATGGAAGACCGACCAGAAAGGCGGCCACGACCAAGGCGGATTGAAGGACCGCGCGAACGCGGTCGAACTCCAGCAGGACAGCACGGATGGCAACACCTACGCGGAAATGGTCGCGTCCGAAACCGGACGCACCATCTACCAGAACCTCGCCACCATCCCCGGCACCCTGTATAAGATCCGGTTGAAGCATGCCAGCCTGTGCAAGGACAACGTGGATAAGATGCAGGTCGTCATCAACGGCACGCCCATCGAGATGACCCGCGTGACCGCGAACGGCAAGGCCGGCGACAAGGTGGGTGAGAAGTCCACGACCATCGCGACCAAGGTCACGAACGTGGACCGTTGGCATCATGCCGACCAGTGGGAGACCTACGAGGGCTACTATGTGATCCCGGAAGGCCAGACCACCACGAGGTTCGGTTTCAAGGCCGTCAACTATCTCGACCCCACCAAGGGCAACCTGCTGGATGACGTGACCTTCGCGCGCGCGTACAAGCTCACTTACGACAAGAACGCATCCGATGCCACCGGTCGGGTACCGTCGAACCAGCGTGGCAAGGAGAACACCACCCAGCCCGTCAAGGCCAAGACGACCGGCAGTGTGAAGACCGTGGCGGACGAGAGCGTCCGGTACGGTTCCCTCTTCAATGGTGATTTCTCCTACCCCTCGTTCTCCGACATTCAGAAGAACGAGCAGGAAAACCACGCCGACCTGCGCACGTTCCTCAAATCGGATGACGGCACGCTTTGGTACAACATGTCCAGCACCGATCTTTCCAAGTACGGAAAGATCGGGCAGATCCCCGGTTTCGACTCTTCCAGGTTCGCATGGTCCAGTACCGAGAACGGTTCAAGGGTCGAATTGCAGCAGGACCGTAACACCAAGAACACGTATGCGGAGATCGTCGCCCAACAGGACAACACCAGCATCTACCAGAACGTGTCCACCGGCAACGGCGGCGTGCTGTACAAGATCCGGCTCAAGCACGCCAGCCGCCAATCCTCCCATGCCGACAGGATGCAGGTCCTTGTGGGAGCCGACGCGGCCCACGCGACGCCTGTGGAGATGACCCGCGTCACCTCTAACGGCCATGGCGACAAGGTGGGCGGGAAGTCCACCACCATCACCACGAAGGTGTCCAACACCGATCCCCGCGATCATGGCGCACAATGGGAGACCTACGAGGGCATCTACCTGGTGCCCGAGGGGCAGAAGAACACGGTGTTCATGTTCAAAAGCCTTGAAGGGTTTAAAGAGTATGAGACCGTGCCCGGCAACAACATCGGCAATCTCGTGGACGACATCGAGTTCTCCCGCGCATACCGCCTGACCTACGATAAGAATTCCGGTGACGCATCCGGCTCCGTCCCGTCGGACACGGCCGCGAACACCGTCAAGCAGGCCAATTCGAAGACCAACGGCAGCGTGAAGCTCGTGGCGGATGATGATGTGGCGGAATACGCCGCCAACGGCCTGCCGAAGCAGCTCGTCAACAGCGACTTCGACCATGATTGGCGGAACATCGTCACCCAGTCGAAGATGAGCGCGAAATACAATTTCGCCAACATCGACCCGGCCCACGGCGACGTGGAGGTCAGCGGACCGTTGAACGGCAAGGGCGAGGCATCCAAGCAGTGGGTGCATTTGAACGGGTTCGACGCGAACAAGTTCGGCTGGAAATCCAACCAGACCGACACCAGGGTCGACGGCAGGGGCGGCATCGTCGAGATCCAACGGTCCCGTGCGAACGACAACATGTACGCGGAGATCACCGCCTCGCAGGCGGGCACGTACCTGTATCAGGACATCGACACCGCGCATGATTATCCGACCGTGTACACGGTGAAGCTCCGGTACGCGCACAGGAACGGAACCATCAACTCCAATGAGAAGATCCAGATCCTCGTCGGCGCGCCCGGCCACGAGCAGCCGGTGGAGATGACCCGCATCGCGTCCGACCGGGGCAACAGGCTGGGTGAGAAGTCCACCACGGTGAACGCTCCGAACACGGATGGCTGGCTCGGCTCGTGGGACACGTTCCAGGGTTCGGTCGTGGTTCCCGCCGGTCGGAACGTCAGCAGGTTCACGTTCAAGGCGTTGGGTTCCATCGACGGCATCTCCGGCAATCTGATCGACGATGTGCAGTTCAAGCTCGCCTACAAGCTCTCCTACGACAAGAATTCGCAGGACGCCTCCGGCCAGGTCCCGTCCGACGAGACCGCGAACACCGTCAAGCAGGCCAAGACCAGGACGACCGGCACTGTGAGGGCCGTGGCGGACAGGACCGCTTCCGGTCTGACGGTGCATGACCTCGAAACGGATGATGTCCCCGGCGACTACCGCCAGTTCGTGCTCAACACCACCGACACGAGGCTCTCGCAGGTCGAGTTCGAGAACGGCGCGTGGTACAAGTCCACGGACTCCTCGTCCCAGGGCATGTGGCCGTTGAAGGCGGGCGCCTCGTTGACCATCCCGTCCGTGGGCGACTGGACCGACCCGTCCGGCAGGACCCACCAGATCAGCATGACCATGCGGTTGAAGGACTGGAACGGCGGCAGCGTCAGCGAACTGTACCGGTTCGACGGGCACGGGAACATCGTCGGAGACGGAAGATTCTGGATCAACACGGCCTACGGTTCCGGCTATTCCAGCCTGCCCGCGAAGGTCGAACAGGCCATGGGCAAGGTCGACACGTCGAAACGCGTGGGCTGCTCGTGGACCGTCGAGTTCACATACGCGGACACCGGCGAGAAGGTGCCCGACACGTTCAAGGGCGTGACCGGCTTCAACGACCTCGACGGTTGGGACGCGCAATCCGACCTGAAGTTCGAGGGCGTGCAGCTGCTTGACGGTTTCGATGGCGCGTACAAGCGTTCCGACGCGGAACTCGGCACGTACGGTACGAACGGTTTCGCGGGCATCGGACATGATGCGGGCGACGAGGCGCATCTGAACGCGCCGCAGCAGTCCCGTCACCGTCTCGCGGCCACATGGACGGGAAGCACGTTCACGTTCTCCTATGATCTGAGCAATCCCGCCGGCCGTACCGACGGTTCGCGCATGACGTTCGGCGCGCCCGTCACCCGCACCGCGGTGCTCACCTATGACAAGAACGCGGCGGATGCTTCCGGCCAAGTCCCGTCGAACACGACGCCGGACACGACGCAGACGGCGTCCTCCAAGTCAACCGGCAAGGTGTCCGACCTCGTGCAGCGCACCACCACCCACGATGACGGCAGCGTGACCGTCAAGACCATCGACACGAGCACGGACGTGGTGTCCGGCTGCCAGGTCTACTATCCGGCCGGCCAGAAGATCACGTTGGCGACCATGGCGAAGGACGACGACTGCTGGGATTCCAGCATGCTGTCGCGTCCGGGCCACACCCAGCTGGGTTGGAACCAGGACCGGAACGCGACCCAAGCGCAGGCCCAGGTCACGATGGTCGAGGGCGGCATGACCGTGTACGCGGTGTGGGTCGGCAACCCGGTCCTCACCTACGACACGAACAAGCCGAGCACGTGGGGCGGGCAGATGCCGTCCACCCCGGCGTCCGTGTCCGTGGCTTACAACACGGCCGCGGCGGATGGTTCCGGCTGGCAGGCGGGCGACGTGTCGAAGATCCGCGGATACAAGTTCCTCGGCTGGTATTCGACCCCGCAGGATGATGCGGGCCTGTACGACTGGAACACCCTGTTGACGGGCAGCGTGACCGTGTACGCGCACTGGCAGCGGTTGCAGGCCAACGTGATCTACGATGCGAACGGCGGCACCGGTTCGCATGCGAACACGACCGGTTGGCAGTATTCGGACGTGACCATTCCCGGCGACACGTCGAAATCGTTCACGCGAGACGGATACGTCTTCAAGGGATGGTCCCTCAAAGCAGGCAAGGCCGATGTCGTCTATAAGGATGGTTCACAGATCCCGTTGCAGGACAAGGACATCACCCTGTACGCGCAATGGCAGGGGATCCATGAGAACTTCACCGAGACGGGCGGCATTAGCCTGCCGCTGCTTATCGCGGGAGGTATCGGTCTGCTCGTGATGGGTGTCGGGTCCACGGTCATGCTCACGAGACGTATGAACGGCCACGGCATGCCGGACGGCGAGTGACCGGGAACAGATGACGGGAGGGCCGGCGGCCGGCCATCCACCACTCCGACCGGATGCGGCGTGATGGCCTGGACACCGGCTTTCCCTGTTCTTCCCGATATTCGTGGAATGGATCGTGGCGAAGGCATGGACGTTATGGACTGGGATTGGATCATCGAGGGCGAACGCGCCACGGAGGGCCGGCGCGGACGGCGTGTGCGCCGTCTGCATGCCCGTCGCGCGCGTCGCGTGTTCCGTGCTCTCGTCGCGGTCACCGTCGCCTGCTGCCTGTTGGGCGTGGGCGTTTTCGCGTGGCTTGGCGTGGAACAGGCCGGCACGGCCCGCCGTGCCGCCGAATCCTCCGCGTTGGCGGTGAAGGACGACCATTCGGCCGAACGGTACGCGCGCATGGTCGCCAAAGCCCGCGCATACAACCGGCGTCTCGCGGCCACACCGCAGGTCATCGGCGAACTGTCCGGCGAGGACGGCGCCGTCAAGGGCGATTTCGGGTTCAAATCCGACAGGGAGTACCAGAGCCTGTTGGATTTCGGCGACGGGATCATGGCGACAATCGAGATCCCGTCGATCGGCGTGGACCTGCCCGTCCGGCATGGGGCCGACGCGTACGCGCTGGACAACGGGCTCGGCCACCTGCACGGCACGTCCCTGCCAGTCGGCGGGACCAGCACGCACAGCGTCATCACCGGACATACGGGAGTGGCCGACAAGGCCCTGTTCACCCGGTTGACCGAACTGCGGAAGGGCGACGTGTTCTATGTTAAGGTCGCGGCCCAGACCCTCGCCTACAAGGTCACGCGCATCAGGACGGTCGACCCGGACGATCTGAGGAGCGTGCGCGTCGAACCCGGCCGCGACCTGGTCACGCTGGTCACGTGCACGCCGATCTTCCTGAACACGTACCGTCTGCTCGTCACGGGCGAACGCGCGAGCATGCCGGGCGACGCGCCCTATCCCGAGGACGCGCCAAAGACCAGCAGGCGGGACATGCGCCCCTATCTCGTGTCCGGCGTGACACTGCTCGCGGGACTGCCCGCGGCGGTCGTCGCGTCCAGGAGGAAAACCCGCCCGTACGGGAGACACGGACGGAAGGACTGACCTTGGACGGCGTCACGTGGGGTAGTCTGTAAGGGTGTGACGCCACGCCACCGCCGACAGGCCGACACGCCGATGACGCCGATATCGGATTGGGGGCACGTGGAATGTTTGACGGAAACGTCGCAGGGATGTTTCCACTGGAGCCGGATCCCATGGAGGGAACGGCATTGGAGGGTAGACAGATATGAACAAGAAGGCTTTCAGCGTCGCGGTCGCATCCGTGGCGGTCGCGGGCACCATCGCCGCGCCGGCCATGGCGGACGAGACCGCGGTCACGCCGGTCGAACAGGCCCAGCAGGCCGTCGTCCAGGCGCAGGAAGCGGTCGACCAGGCCGCGGCCCAGCAGGGCGCGCAGCAGGATCAGGTGTCCGCCGCCCAGCAGCAGGTCGCCAATGCCAAGGACAGCCTCGACCAGGCCAACACCGGCGTGCAGGACGCGCAGCAGGACGTGCAGCAGGCCCAGCAGCAGGTCGACCAAGCCCAGCAGGACGTGCAGCAGGCCCAGCAGAACGTCGAGGACACCATCAACCAGGACCGGAACGTGCAGCAGGCCACCACCGGCGTCCAGCAGGCGCAGGACAGCCTCGGCCAGGCGCGGGACAATCTCAAGCAGGCGCAGGAGAAGGCCGACCAGACCGCGAAGAACGCCAGCAAACTCGAGAAGGCCATGAACGACAGCCAAGCCATCCGCGACGACGCCGCCAAGGCCAAGGAGCAGGCCGACCGGAAGGCCAAGCAGGCTCAGGCAAAGGTCGACGCGACCGACAAGGCGAAGCTCGACCAGGACACCGCCGCCAAGAAGACCGACGCCGCCAAGGCTCAGGCGAAGGCCAACGAGGCCCAACAGGCCGCGGACAAGGCGCAGGCGAAGAGCGACGAGGCGAAGGCGAAGCTCGACGAGGCCACCCGCCTGGCGGGCGACGCGAACGATCCCGCCAAGGTCAAGGAGGCGCAGGACGCCGCCCAAAAGGCTGGCGAGGCCGTCAAGGACGCGAAGCAGGCGCAGGCCGAGGCCACCGTCGCCGCCGCGACCGCGAAATCCACGGCCGACAAGACCCAGTCGAAGGCCGACGACGCGCGGAAGAAGCTCGACAAGGCGAACGACGCCGCCGACCAGGCGAAGGCGCAGGCCGACAAGACACAGGCCGCGCTCGACAAGGCCCAGGCGGACAAGACCACGTCCGACAAGGCGCTCGACAAGGCCCAGGCCGCGAACGACAAGGCCCAA
>OLPE01001397.1_pt1 | contig 13566 bp, 10 predicted proteins | sample 1671901 | NCBI WGS metagenome assembly OLPE01 (sample SAMEA3136624, study PRJEB25190) | human gut metagenome | biome: human gut; feature: human-associated habitat; material: faeces | place: Austria | collected 2013 | reverse complement strand
ATTTTTTCAAATAAATTTCTATATTAAAAAGTGACATTTTCATAAGTTATTGACAGAAATAAAAGTTTAGTAAAAATTCACATTTATTTTGTATGATATGGTGTATTATAAAAGGATAAAAGCGGAGGGATAAATTATAATGAAGAGAAAAATTACAGCAGCGGCGGCATTTGCATTGTGTGTGGCAATGGGAGTCTGCGCATGCAGTCCGTCTGAAAAGGAAGATACATTTACGGGAAAGGAAAAGGAAGAGCTTGCGTGGCAGCCGAATCTTGACCGGATTTCCCCTGAAGTATATGCAGATATCAGTAATCTTGACCTGAAGCCGGGGACGTATATATCAGTCATCGGAAAGAGAGAGGGAACGGCTTACTGGAGCGAAGTGCAGGCCGGAGTTGAGCAGGCGGCGGAAGACATTAATAAGCATCTGGGATATAAAGGGGAGGACAAGATAAAAGTTCTTTATAACGCTCCGGCAGACAGTGAGAATATTGACGAACAGGTGAATATCCTTGACGAGGAGCTGGCGCGATATCCGGATGTGATCGCTGTTGCAAGCGTAGCGGAAGATGCGTCGGCTGTTCAGTTCGATCTTGCGGCAGAAAACGGAATTGCAGTCGTGGCATTTGATTCGAGGAACAATTATCAGGGAATTCAGTGCACCTGCATGACGGATAATGTGGCGGCGGCAAAAGAAGGGGCTCGGAAAATGAGCGAGGCGATCGAAGAAAAAGGAGAGATTCTGTTGATCGCACAGGATTCTGTTTCGGGAACGGCAAAAGAGCGAACAAAGGCAGTGACAGAAGAAATTACGGCAAATTATCCGAATGTGAAGGTTGTAGAGACGATCTATATGGATCAGTTTGACGATCTTAAGATGCAGGCTGCAGCGGACGAACTCGGGGTGACGAAAGAGCAGCTTGCCGAGTGGACGGTGGAATCGTCCGGTCAGACTCCGGCAGATGAAGGGGAAGAAGCGATGTCGGAAGAGGTGCGCACGAAACTGGAAGATATTCGCGCTGTCGCGGACGGGATGACAGATGCGGATGTGGTTGCCCGTTATATGGAAAAATACCCGAACCTGAAGGGCTGTTTTGCGGTAAATGCCGATGCGGTTTTACTGGCAATGGATGCTTTTGAGACAGCAGAAAATGAAGAAGATATCGTGTTGATGGGATTTGATGCCGGAAAGGAACAGATCGCGGCATTGAAAAACGGAACGATAGATGGTCTTATTGTGCAAAATCCGTTCGGCATGGGATATGCGACAGTTGTGGCGGCGGCGCGGGCTGCGCTTGAGATCGGAAATGAGGCAACCGTCGATACAGGATATGTTTGGGTGGATAAAGAAAATATGGACGACCCGGACGTGAAGGGGATGCTTTACGAATAGTCTTCGTCAGGCGTAAGCGGATGCTTTACAAATAGTTTTCGTCAGGCGTAAGCGAGGAAACTCTGTTTTCCATTAGCGGGTAAAGAGTTACCCGCTCCGACTGAGTGAAAAGATAAATTCAGTGCCGACTCCTTCGGTACTTACTACATTAATATGCTCGTCATGAGCTTGAATAATTTCTTTTACGATGGACAGGCCAAGGCCTGTCCCTTTTTTATCTTTGCCGCGGGAAAGGTCTGATTTGTAAAAACGCTCCCATATTTTAGTCTGCTCTTGCCGCGGGATTCCGATTCCGTGATCTTTTACGGAAATAAATACTTTTTCGTTCTTTTCACTAACCTCTACAGTAATCAAAGAATCGTTTTCGCTGAATTTAATTGCATTATCGATCAAGTTATAGAGGACTTGCTGGATCTTACGTTTGTCTGCCAAAACAAAAACAGCATCAGGCATGAGAAGCAGTTCGATGGAAATATGTTTTTGGGTACAGGCAGATTCAAAAGATGCGGCGGTACTTTTCAGAACTTCCTGTATGTCAAAATCTGACTTGTTAAGAAGAAGTTCTTTTGTATCGAATTCATTTAATGTCAGCAGATCTCGCGTGAGGTCGGTGAGACGCTCTGTTTCAAACAAAATAATATTTAAATATTTTCCGTACAATTCAGGCGGGATCGTTCCGTCGGCCATTGCCTCAACATATCCTTTTATGGACGTGAGAGGAGAACGAAAATCATGAGAGACATTTGCGACAATTTTTTTTTGATAGTCATCCATATCTTTCAGTCTGACTGCCATGTAATTCAGTGAAGCAGAGAGATATCCGAGTTCATCATGAGTGTGTACCGGAATCTCATAGTCAAGATTTCCGATAGCGTATTGTTTTGCCGCTTCGGAAATCTGCCTGAGCGGACGATGGATGAAAAACTGCACGCCGAGGAGAAAGATAAGAGAAAGTGCGAAAATGACTGCTGTGGAGATGTATACCTGAGTCATGATCGGAGCGCATCTCTCTTCGATGGCAGAGACGGGACTGTGGATCAGAAGGTATCCCTTTGTAGAAAAACCTTGTGTCACAGGCGCCATAACGGTGATCATATCTTCGTCAAAATATCCGTGATATGTACCTGTAATATAGCGGTTTCCGCCGATTTCGGCAGGGTTGAAGTCTTTGATCCTATCAGGACATACAGTGTCTTCTAAACTGGAAGAGGTAAGTGTTCTTCCGGTACTGTCTACGAACCAGATAGAAGCGTTGAAGTACAGTCTCATTGCAGACAACTGTGACTGGACGTTATAGATGGAAGAATCGCCGGAGAAGTAAGATGGGAGATAATCATTGGCAACAAAAGTAGCTTCTCTGTAAAGCGTATGAGAAGTGTCTTCGGTAAGCTTATCTGTCACAAGCTGCTCTGTAAGCGTTGCAGTTGAGAATAGACATAAAAATCCAAATATGATATAAAGTGCAATAAATTTAATGTGCAGAGTGCTTCTCATACGCGGTAGTCTCCTGTTTATCTGTTATTTTGTCTCAAATTTATAGCCGATGCCCCATACGGTTCCTAATTTCCAATGAGGATGATCTTTAAGTTTTTCCCAGAGACGTTTGATATGGACGTCGACAGTGCGGGTGTCACCGAGATATTCATAACCCCATATACGGTCAAGGAGCTGCTCCCTTGTAAATACCCGATTCGGAGATGAGGCGAGACAGTATAAAAGCTCCAGTTCTTTTGGCGGCATTTCAACAGTGTTTCCGTCACAGAGAACAGAATAATTTGTCAGGTTGATGGTCAGTCCTTCATACTCGACACACTTTGGCTTTTCCGCCTGGGACGGTTCGTTTTTTATCGGATGATAACGGCGAAGAACGGCGCGCACACGCGCAATCATTTCTTTTGAATCAAAAGGCTTTAAGATATAATCGTCCGCACCGAGTTCCAGACCGAGTACTTTGTCGAATATTTCCCCTTTCGCCGAAAGCATAATAATCGGCACGCCTGATTTTGCCCTGATCTCCCGGCATACTTGATAGCCGTCGATGCCCGGAAGCATAAGGTCAAGAAGAATCAGATTCGGTTCGTATGTTTCAAATGTGCTCAAGGCGTCTTCTCCGTTAAATACTATTTTTGTGTCAAAACACTCTTTTGTAAGATAGAGAGAGATAAGTTCTGCGATATTTTCATCATCGTCAACGATTAGTATTCTTTGTTTTCCGATCATATTTTTCCTCCGTTTTATGGGTGAACCCGTTATCCGAGCTCAACGATTGTGACTCCGGCATCGCCTTCTCCGAACTCGGCAAGGCGGTATGATTTTACATGTTTTTGTCTTCTGAGATATTCGTGGATTCCTTTTCTTAAAGCTCCGGTTCCTTTTCCGTGAACTACGCGTACGCTGTTTAGATGCGAGAGCAGGGCGTCATCTAAATATTTATCCAGTTCGGCGACCGCTTCGTCTACTGTTTTTCCGAGCAGATTGATCTCAGGACTTACAGAAAGTGACTTGCTCATCTTGATCTTGCTTTTTGCCGTACGGTTCATCCGCTTCGGTGCGTAAGGCGATACTTCTTCGATAATTTCCAAATCGGAAATATTGACTTGTGACCGAAGGATTCCCATCTGAACTGTGACGTTGCCTCTTGCATCGGGGAGAGAGCCGATGGTGCCGGTCAGATTCATACTTAATACTTTTACAGATTCTCCGAGTTTGAAATCAGACGGTTTGTAAGTCTTTTTCGGTTTGTTTGTTTTCAGTGAAGCAGAAGCGGAAGTATCTTTGATCTTTTTGCGCAGACGCTCCCGTTCTTTTTCCATTTCAGCGGCGGAGATATTCTCCTTTCCGAATTTGTGAAAATTGCGGATCGTCTCGTCGGCAACTTCTTTCGCTTCTCTTAGTATTGCATTTGCTTTTTCATTTGCTTCACGGATGATGCGGTCACGTTGTTCTTCGAGCTTTTCCTGTTTTTGCACAGCCTGCCGTTTTAAAGTTTCGGCCTCTTTTTTATAAGCGGCAATTTCAGCCTGTTCTTTTTCGATCGTGCGTCTGCTTGCCTCAAGATCGCTTAGGAGATCTTCAAAAGAGACGTCTTGTTCACTCAGACGTTTTTTTGCATCGTCGATAATATAGCCGGGAAGTCCGAGCTTTCCGGAAATCGCAAAAGCATTACTTTTACCCGGAATACCGATGAGAAGCCGGTAAGTCGGCCGGAGACTTTCCACATCGAATTCACAGCAGGCATTTTCAACGCCCGGGGTAGAAAGGGCATAGATTTTCAGCTCGCTGTAATGGGTTGTTGCCATAGTGCGTATGTTTCGCTTATGGAGATGCGATAAAATAGCAATGGCAAGGGCCGCTCCTTCTGTCGGGTCGGTTCCTGCGCCTAATTCGTCGAAAAGAACGAGAGAACGATCGTCGACCTTTTTCAAAAAGGAAACAATATTTGTCATATGTGAAGAAAATGTACTCAGACTTTGTTCTATGCTCTGCTCATCTCCGATATCGGCGTAAACCTGTCGGAATACGGCGATTTCCGAACGGTCGCCTGCCGGAATATGAAGTCCGGCCTGCCCCATGAGGGTGAGAAGTCCGACCGTTTTTAAAGAGACGGTCTTTCCGCCTGTATTAGGTCCGGTGATGATGAGAAGAGAAAATTCATCGCCGAGAGATACGGTGATCGGGACAACTTTCTTCTGGTCGAGAAGAGGGTGGCGTCCTTCCCGGATACGGATACGTCCTTCTTCATTTAGAATCGGACGACTTGCGCGCATAGTAAGAGCAAGAGCGCCTCTTGCAAAAATGAAATCCAGATCGGTGAGAGATCGGTAGTCTGTTCGGATCTCTTCGATATATTGTGCGGCCTCTTCGCTTAAAGAAGCAAGAATCTTTCGGATCTCATCCTGTTCTTGTACATATAATTCTTTTAAGTCATTGTTCAGTTTTACAATAGCCATAGGTTCAATAAATAATGTAGAACCGGATGCGGACTGGTCATGGATCAGCCCTTGTACCTGACTGCGGTATTCGGCTTTGACAGGGATACAATAGCGGTCGCCGCGCATTGTGATCAGAGCATCCTGCAGGTACGTTCTTAAAGAACCGTTTACAAGACCTGAAAGTGTTGTGTGAACACGGTCGTTGAGATTATTTATGCTCCTTCGGATATGCTTTAGCGCACTGCTTGCGTCATCACTGATTTCATCTTCGGAAATGATGCATCTTTCAATTTCATTTGAAAGAGGTGTGAGCGGCTCAAGTCCGTCAAAATAAATATCAAGACAGTCGGCAAGATCTTCCTGCGTGTCATGCCGTCCGTATGACTTGGCCCGCGCAGTGTTTGAAAGAAGACGGCAGATGCGGAGAAGTTCCGCTGTATTTAGAGCGCCTCCGATCTCAAGTCGTTTGAGAGATTCTTCCACAGGAGCTGCGTCGCCGAAAGAAATCCGCCCCTTTTTAATGATCCTTGTAAAAGCGGCGGCGGTCTGTTCCTGAAGCAAATCGATCTTCGTAAGATCCGTTACCGGTTTCAGCCGTCGGCAAAGTTGTTTTCCGCGGAAAGAACTTGCCTCATTTTCCAACATGGAAATAATTTTATCAAATTCAAGTTTTATTAATGTTTTGTTATTCATAAATCTTCACCTGTCTGTAATGTTTGTATCCTCATTCTACTCTATTATCCGTATAAAGAAAAGGACTTTCAGGAAGTAAGAAAAACCTTTTCATAGAGGATTGAATCAGGTATACTAGAATTTGGAGGAAAATAAGTCCATGCCGAGTGATAAAGAACAAAAAAAATCGCCCGAAGAAGAGGCGGAAGAGAAGAAATATTCTTTTTTACAAGAAAAGATAAAAGGGAAACAGGGCAGCAGGGAAACGCTTATAAAACAATTTATCCGAATTGCGATCTATGGTCTGATATTGGGGATGTTTGCCTGCTTAGGTTTTTTTGCGCTTAAACCGTGGATGCAGCAATGGTTTGCGGGAAATGCAAAGACTGTGATGATCCCCGAAGATGAACAGGCAGCGGAAGATTCTGAGAAAAATCAAGAGGGAAAAGAAGATCCTGCGCTCGATGCGGAAAGTTATGAAGAGATGACCGCCGGGTTGAATGAACGTGTAAAAGAGGCGAGAAAAAGTATTGTTTCTGTATCTTCTGTATCTGAAAAGGCAGACTGGGACGGAGAGATGACAGGAATTTTGCAGAGTGTTACAGGTGTTATCGCCGGAGATAACGGTCGGGAATTTTTGATTATCGCCGACAGTTCGATCTGCACAGGCGCTTCTGCATGGAGAGTGACAATTTCCGATGGAAAAAGCTTCGATGCAGCGCTGAAAAAGGTCGATAATAACAGAAAGATAGCAGTGTTCGGCATCGGGAAACATGTCGTAGATGAGGATGACAGCGGATTGATCAAAGTAGCCGTTTTAGGTAATTCAAAGAAAGTGGCGCAGGGAGATGCAGTGATCGCTCTCGGAAATATATTTGGATATGCAGACGGAATGTCTTACGGCGTTGTCAGCGCATCGAATTATAAGGCGACATTTTTCGACGGAGAATGCGCAGTGATCGCGACAGACATTCCGGCAGAGGAACAAGGAACAGGCATGTTGTTTAACATGGATGGCGAAGTGGTAGGGATGATTTCTTCATCCGTATGGAACGACACAGGAAAAAATGTTGTGAATGCATATGGAATTTCAGATTTGAAGCCGATTATAGAATTGCTCATCAATGGGAAAAGCGTTCCATATATCGGAATTTACGGAACAACGGTGACGGAGCAGCTTGCAGAAGAACATAAAATGCCGTCAGGTATTTATGTGGCAGATGTTGATCCGGATTCACCGGCGATGGCGGCGGGAATACAAATCGGAGATATTATATGTGAAGCATCGGGAGAAGAGATAAAGGATATTGCCGCATACCAAAACATTGTGATAGGCTCGTCTGTAGGAGAAACGATGGAGTTTGTCGGAAAACGGCTCGGTTCAGACGGATATGTCAATATAAAATTTTCTGTCGTGACCACAGAAAAAGAAGAAGTTAAATAAAGAAGCGGGAATGAGAAAATAAGAAAAGAAGAAGTTTGGTAAGAAGCAGGAATGAGAAAATAGGAAAAGAAGAAGTTCAGTAAAAAGCGGGAATGAGAAAATAAGAAAAGAAGAAGTTCAGTAAGAAGCAGGAATGAGAAAATAAGAAAAGAAGAAGTTCAGTAAGAAGCAGGAATGAGAAAATAAGAAAAGAAGAAGTTCAGTAAAAAAGCAGGAATGAAAAAATAAGAAAACAGATTAAAAGAAATAGAACATAGAGAAATAAAGAAAAAATAGAAAGAGGAATAGCGAGACATGAGATATATCAGTGGGTTACATGAAGGAGAAACAATCAGAAATATTTATCTGTGTAAGGGAAAACGTTCGGCTGAAACAAGAAACGGAAAACCATATGACAACGTGCTTTTGCAGGATAAGACAGGAACGCTTGACGGAAAAGTATGGGACCCGAATTCGCAGGGGATTGCGGACTATGATGAAAAAGATTTTATAGAAGTATATGGAGAAGTGATCAATTATAACGGAAATCTGCAGATTAATATAAAACAGATCCGCAAAGCCGGTGAAGAGGAATACAACCCGGCAGATTACATGCCTACCACAGAGAAAAGCGTTGACGGGATGTATGAACAGCTGACAGAGTTTATCCGTCACATTTCCAATCCGTATCTGAAAAGTCTGTTAGAATATTTCTTTGTGAACGATCAGGAATTTATTAAAAAATTCCGGTCACATTCTGCAGCGAAAACGGTACACCACGGATTTTCGGGAGGACTGCTGGAACATACGTTGAGCGTACTTCGGATGTGCGAATATTTTGCCGGATCATATGGAATTTTAAACAAAGATCTTCTGTTGACAGCGGCAATGTGCCATGACATCGGAAAAACAAGGGAACTTTCGTCATTTCCGGACAATGATTATACAGATGAAGGACAGTTGATAGGGCATATTGTGATCGGAGTGGAAATGCTCGACGAGGCAATCAGGACAATACCGGATTTTCCGGTTCGCCTTGCAAATGAATTGAAACACTGTATTATCGCCCACCACGGAGAGTTGGAATACGGTTCTCCGAAAAAACCGGCGCTTGCGGAGGCGGTAGCGTTGAATCTTGCGGATAATGCAGATGCAAAAATGCAGACTTTGACGGAAATATTTAAAGGGAAAACAGGTACAGACTGGTTAGGATTTAACCGATTGTTCGATTCTAATTTGCGCAGAACGTCAGGAGCGTAAACAGAAAAAGCCGATTGTAGGCGGCGGATAGATCGTAACTATACGGTGTTTCCGGTGGGGAAATATGTGCGCAGATGCGGATGTGCAAAAAATGCAGGAAAACAGAAAGAAAAGGGAAGATATGTGTATGCAGAAAAATGATACTGTAGTTGTTGAAATCACGGATATCGGTGTCAACGGAGAAGGAATCGGAAAGATAGACGGATATACGCTGTTCATAAAAGACGCTGTAATAGGAGATGTTGCAGAAGTTAAAGTGATCAAGGCTAAGAAAAATTACGGATATGCCCGATTGATAAACGTGCTTGAACCGTCAAACAGCCGGGTTGAACCTAAGTGTCCTTTCGCAAGAAAATGCGGGGGTTGTCAGATTCAGGAAATGTCCTATGAAAAGCAGCTTGAGTTTAAAGAAAGAAAAGTCAGGGGAAATCTTGAACGGATCGGCGGTTTTTCATCTGAACTTTTGGAATGTACAAAAGAGCCGATCATTGGGATGGAAACTCCGTTTTATTATAGAAATAAGGCGCAGTTTCCGTTTGGAACAGACAAAGAAGGAAATCCCGTAACAGGATTTTACGCAGGCCGTACACATGACATTATAGCAAATACAAACTGCATTCTCGGTGCAGCGGTAAATGAACATATTTTAGAGAGCATTCTTGATTTTATGAAAAAATATAAGATCCGTTCCTATGATGAAAAAACAGGAACGGGTCTGTTTCGTCATGTGCTGCTTCGTTATGGATTTACGACAAAAGAAATCATGGTGTGTTTTGTTGTGAATAAAGATAAAGCGGATAAAAGCGGAGAATGGTTTCCGCATCAGAAAGAGTTGGTGGAAGAGCTTGCTAAAATTGACGGAATGACGAGTATAACGGCAAGTCCCAACACAAAGCGAACAAACGTAATTATGGGAGATACGTTTGAGGTGCTTTGGGGGCAAGGATATATTACAGACTATATCGGCTCAGTGAAATATCAGATTTCTCCTTTGTCGTTTTATCAAGTAAACCCGGTACAGACGGAAAAATTATACTCTCAGGCGCTTGAATATGCAGGCTTAAAAGGAGATGAAACGGTTTGGGATTTGTACTGCGGTATCGGAACAATTTCTTTGTTTCTTGCGCAGAAGGCAAAACAGGTTTACGGCGTGGAAATCGTGCCCCCTGCGATTGATGATGCAAGAGAAAACGCACTGTTAAACGGAATAGAAAACGCACAGTTTTTTGTGGGAAAATCTGAAGAAATCCTTCCGAAATACTATAAAGATTATGAAGAACAGCACGGAGGAGAAAAGGCACACGCGGATGTGATCGTCGTAGATCCGCCTCGGAAAGGGTGCGACGCTGAATTGTTGGAAACGATTCTTAAGATGCAGCCGGAGAGGATTGTTTATGTAAGCTGCGATTCCGCAACATTGGCAAGAGATCTGAAAATATTGTGCGAAGGGGCACAGGAAGACGAAAAAACAGCAGGGTATCAGATTGAGAAATGGAGAGCGGTTGATCAATTTCCGATGACGACACATGTGGAGACGGTATGTTTGCTGAGTAGAGGGAAATAATGATTTGGCAAAAGGGTAGAAATACGTTACAATATAAGAGAACTTGACGAAATTAAAGGGGTAGAGGATTCTTGTTTTTTTTGAAAAAGTGGAGTTTTGGCTCCGCTTTTTCTACTAGATTACAAAATGCAAAACACAGATAAATGATGATGTGAAAATCATATCTGTATTCGGAAACAGATTACCCCTTTTGCAGTATAAAAAATAGTTACATATACAGACGGAGGATACATAATGAGAACGTTTAGAGATTATAAACCAGAAGAAAGACGGAATTATATTACTTTATCTACCGGAGAATATTATCCGGATATATTAGAAGATGCTTGTAGACTGTATTCACCAGTACTGGAAACATTCTCACAAATATTAAAAAGGTCTGAAAGTTCACAAGCATTGTTTATGAATATTAGTGCAGTACCAAATCAGTGGATGAGGATACAATTATGCCGAGTTTTCAGAAAGTATGTATCGCCAGAAACACCAGTGGAAATGCTGAAAAAAAGTACTAAAGCTAAACAGATATGCCAAGAATTTGGTGATGGTTTTAGAGCAATTAATATAGTACAAGAAAAGTTTGATTCAAGACCATTCCCTGATGAAGCAATCTGTGCAGTGCTTTGGGAATATAAAGACCGAGGAAAAAAGGGTTATGATTTAACTGATAAGTTTTTTGATTTGATAGAGACAAAATTTCCTGATATGTATATATGGGGACCAAGACGTTCAGGTGCCGATGTTCAGGCAAGCTCATTCTGGAAGAATTACCCGAATTTAAGTAGACCGTTGGATTTTGTAATATCATCAAAAGATATGAAGATAATATATGCAGTTGGGCTTGCTAGATATGATGGTGATCGTGGAGGTGCACAAGAGGATGATAGAACAGGTGGTTATAAAAACTGTTCTGATGAGATTTTAAGCTATGTGCATGAAAATGATTTAAAAACCAAAATAATTTTTGTAAATGATGGCCCTGGATTATTGCTTGGTTCAATGTGGGAAGACTATTCAAAGATTGAAGAAAGATATCCAGAAGAAGTAAAAGTTTTAACGTTAAGAATGATGGAAGAAAGATTAACGGAAGAATGGTTAAAAGGAGAATAGAATGGCGACAGGAGTTCCGGCAAAAATAGCAAATAAAAAGAAAAAAGTTCCTATATACGTTTCGTACGAAGGGAAAAAGAATGAAGAAGAAGTATTAAGTGCATCTTTTCAAGAATATTTATTCCAGCAAAGAATTAATGGGAAGGGAGATAATCAATTTTATTTTGGTGATAATTTGGATGTACTTCTTTTTTTGAGAAATACAGAATTGAGGGGGAAAATCAAGTTAGTGTATATTGATCCTCCATTTTCAACGGAATCTGATTTTGTTAATAGAAAACAAAAACATGCGTATAGTGATAATTTAACTGGCGGGGATTTTGTAGAATTTTTAAGAGAAAGAATTTTGTTATTATATGATTTGCTCTCTAATGATGGTTCAATGTATGTTCATTTAGATGGTAAAATGGCTTTTACTATGAAACTGATTATGGATGAAATTTTTGGTGAGAATAATTGCAGAGCATTTATTACAAGAAAAAAATGTTCTACAAAGAATTATACTAAAAACACATATGGAAATATATCCGATTATATTATGTTTTATACCAAGACTGCCAATTATGTTTGGAATCGTCCTTATGAAGATTGGGATGATGAAAACATGCTTCAGCAATATCCTTGTGTTGATGAAAAAACTGGTAAAAGATACAAGAAGGTTCCAGTACATGCTCCTGGGGTTCGCAATGGAGAGACTGGAAAAGAATGGAAAGGCATGATGCCACCAAAAGGAAAACATTGGCAGTATACCCCTCAAAAATTAGATGAGTTGGATGCAGCAGGAGAGATATATTGGAGTCCTTCTGGCAATCCGAGAAGAAAGGTTTTTTTGGATCCAACAAAAGGGATACCAGTTCAAGATATATGGTTAGATTATAGGGATTCAATTAATCAGGCTCAAAAGACAACTGGATATCCTACTGAAAAAAATTTGGATATGTTAAAATTAATTGTCGAAGCATCTTCAAATGAAGGGGATATCGTATTAGATTGTTTTGCAGGAAGCGGAACCACTTTGGATGCTGCATTTCAATGTAAAAGAAAGTGGATAGGCGTCGACAATAGCGAAGAAAGCTTAAAAGCAATTTTGAAGAGATTTACAACTGGACTAGAAGAGTATGGGGATTATGTAAATAAGAAAGAATACAAGCAATATTCTTTAACTGATTTACTAGTAGAAAAATGTCCTTTTGATATATTTACTAATCAAGAAAGCAATGAATTAGTAAAAAACATATGTTGCAACAAAACATTTGTTATGGAATGATTGAAAGTAAAAAGTGTGTGATAAACGGACAGGGGGGATATCAAATCTCTACAACTTTTCCAATAGAAGACCGCCGCTCCCTTAAACGTGAATTTTCGCAGAATTAAGCAGGGGGGATACCCTGTTTGAGGGGAAAACGAGAGAAAAACCAGAATATATAAGCGGTTTTTACAAAAAGTTTCGCCAGTTTATTTGGAAAAAGGCTATATTTTGTGGCGAAAAAGGGTTCATTTTAATAAGAAAAATATGTACACAGGGGTCGGGATTCACCGGCTCCTGTTTGTATCTTACGCTATAGCAAGTGTTTTGACTGCTTCTGGTCGGATGAGTTTTCCGTCCAGACGTTCATGTGCTGCAAAGCCTACAAGTCCTTCAATAGCATAACGTTCACGGAGAATTTTTACAGAAAGTGGTCTGCGTTTCATAATCCAGTAGTAGGATAAATCTCCGAATGCGATTGGTTTTTCTCCAGTTCCGATGTTTGGCATATATGGTGTGTTGATGACTGGTTTTCCGAAGATAGTGTCATCGCTATGTCTCCAGATATAATTACCATCAGCGCTTTTTACGGAACGAAGAGTGAGTGCTGTTTCATCATTCATTATCCATGCGGAGTGTTTACGATATTCTGGTTTTACAGAAAGATATAATGCAACGATATCATCAAAGGTGATGTCTGCTCTGGTAGCGGTCTTTCCGACTTCAGCAGTCTGTAATAATCCAGTTGGTTCATCGATACCAGTTCCATTGATGAAAATGTTTTCTTCTGCTCGTCCGAAACGTCTGGCAAATTCATTATTGAGATATGCTTCCACTGGAAAGTTCATGTCTGCAATGAAAGTGCTGTTCAGTTTGGAGAGGACAGCAAGTTTATAGGAACTGAATGAAATTTTGTAAGCGCTTAAATCTTGGGTAGCTTTACTGTCTACGTTTTTAAACTCATAATGA
>OLPE01001395.1_pt1 | contig 13586 bp, 12 predicted proteins | sample 1671901 | NCBI WGS metagenome assembly OLPE01 (sample SAMEA3136624, study PRJEB25190) | human gut metagenome | biome: human gut; feature: human-associated habitat; material: faeces | place: Austria | collected 2013 | reverse complement strand
AGCAAAATTTAGGCAATCTGTAGCATAACCTTTGGCGTAACTATTCAGCTTTGTCTTTGACCTTTTTCATTTCCAGTAAAAGGTCTTTAAATGCAGATGCCCACTTCTGCTCAGGATGATTTTCATCAATCCCCGTTAATTCACGGAGAAGATGGGCACAGCAGACTGCATGCTGAAGATCCGGATAATTCCAGTAGGAAGCCCAGCAGTCATGCATGGCAATCCCTTTGAATTCCGGGAGGACACCGCATTGTTCCATGCCTGCACTTCCACGTTTGGGACTGATATCAAGATAGGTGTATTCACAGTTTGAGGCATCATGAACCCACCAGAGTTTTTTATCCACCCTGGTTCCTGTTTCATCGAAATGTCCAAGTGCGGAACCAATCATTTTATCCTTGATCTTACCTACTGTTTCATTCAGACTGTCAGCGCATCTTTTTACCATGCTGCTGATTGTTCCTGTTGCAATTGGAATGTTAAATACTCCGGAAAGAATCTCATGGGTGCGTTTGATGCTGACTGCACCTACGGTATTCAACGCAACAGCTAATGACTGAAGGTTTTCGCCATACTGTACGGCTGCTTTTACGTCAGAAGTGAAAGCGCCTCTGCGTGTATCTCCATACAGCATACAGATTGGAAGTTCCAGTGCCTGATGCTCCGTTACATTGACTGTAACAACTGTATCGATAACATGGCGTTTCTCCGCAATGCATGCAGTGCCCTTGCATATCTGATAATGTGGGCATCCTTCACATGCGGAAGGCATATGTTTGACTATTTTATCCGGAGCTGTTATTACCGCTAAATGTGTCCCCTGATGTCCGTTCTGTCCACCAGCCTTTTTACCGGATGGTTTTCGCAGACTCTTTGGGGCAGGCTTTTTGAAACCATCACTTGAAGGTGGTTTGGAACTGTTTTTGGAGTTCTTATTAAGCTGTTCCTTTAGTTCCTGTATCGTCTGATTGAGTTGAGCGATTAGCTGTGTTTGCGCATTGATTGTAGCATTTAGGGAATCTACAGTTGATGTTAATGAATGAACCTGCTGTAATAACTGCTTATTCATTTCATCTTTTGTCAATCAGGCCACTTTCTTCCGTTAAAATTTGATACTTCTATTTTAACGGAAAATGGGATAAAAAGCGAATCGTAAGATTTTGGCATACTGTCAAAATGACGGTGGATAACCCGAAAAAATCAGAGATTAAATGCTGATAATATTCGGATAAAATCCACAAAAATGCTGTTATCTGGATAAAACTAAGGAGTTATGTTTCAGTAATCCACAAACCCAAAGTACTTGGCAGCCAAACTGAAAAATTATCCACATTTTACACTAAAACGATGACGAAACAGAAATTTTATTTTCTCTGTTTTGCCGAAAAATCAAGATGTCCTTAACGGGGTACTGAATAGTTACAAATGAAAAATGAAGTAAATGCTAAAAAAAAAATTCAAAATGAAGTGGATAAAAAAATAATTTGTCTAAAACTCACAATTCTAATACAAAAAAAGGAGCACTGTTGAATATTTTTTATTCAAGAAGTAGAAGAAATTTTCGTATATTTACTTCAATCTCAAAGAAACATATACTCTGCTTAACAAATACTTCATACTTCAAACTTCAAATGAAGAAAGGAAAAACGAATGAATGACTTGTTTGTCCGCATAAGATTTTTGATTCCGACGTTGCCAAGAGCGGAAAAAGCAATTGCAGAGGCTTTACTGGATAACCCAGAAGCGATCACGGTTATGACGCTGGCAGAACTCGCAAAAGAGTCAGGCAGCAGTGAAGCATCTATTATACGTTTTTGCAGAAGACTTGGATTTCGTGGATATACTGAGATGAAAAATGGCTTTAAAACGGCGCTTGATGAAAACGATGAAATTTATACGGAGAGCATTAATCTGCAGGATGACATGAGAACGATTCTGGAGAAGGTTTATAAAAGTAATGTCCAAACACTGAGTGATACGCTTATTCTGGCAGATGAAGAGTATGAGAAAGCGCTTCATGCATTGGTGAACGCTTCCAAAATTAATTTCTTTGGGGTTGGAGATGCGTATGCTGCGTGTCAGTTCGCTTATATGAAATTCAGCAGACTGGGAGTTGCCTGCTCAGCACATAGCGATGTGATGCTTCAATTAGCAGAAGCAGGAAATATGTCTGAAGGCATGGTGGCGCTGGCTATTTCCTATGAAGGGCGGTCCAGAAACATTGTGGAAGCAATGAAAATTGCAAAACAAAACGGCGCCACAACCATTTGCATTACGAAGATGAACAAGTCACCTTTGCTTCGGTATTCGGATATTAATTTATTCATTGCAGTAAACGACCTTACTATTGGACGGGATACTGTAACACGAAGGGTAGCGGATCAGTTTATTTTGGATGCATTGTATCTGGGATATACAATGAGAAAAACAAATAAAAATTTTAAAACGCATCTGAAAGGCATTCAAGAGGCAATTGATCGGAACAAAATATAGAAATGAAAGGTAAAGATTATGTGTATTATTGCTCCTTCTGTTTTGGAAGCAGATTATCTTGAGCTAAGAAAACAGTTAAAAATGATGGAAGATTCTGGGGTAAAGTATCTTCACATAGACTTGATGGATGGTAATTATGTTCCGAACATATCATTTGGCTTAAGAATGATTGCGTGCATACGAATGGCTGGTTCCTTCGTACTTGATGTACATATGATGGTTCAGGAGCCGGTTCGGTTTGCGGATGCATTATATGTGGCCGGTGCGGATATTGTGACCGTACATTTCGATGCCTGCAGGGATCCGGAATATACACTGAAAAAAATAAAAAGCTTGAATATGAAAGCGGGAATTGTTTTGAATCCGGAGGACACTTTGGAAATATTATCGGGTGAGATACTTCAGGAAGCAGATGTGATTCAGCTTATGTCGGTCGAACCAGGCATACCCAATCAGAAATTTCGAGAAGACACAATAGAAAAAATAGAAGCGCTCAGAGGAATGATTTATTATGCAAATGGGAGAGCTGTGATAGAGGTTGATGGAGGAATCAATTTTGCAAATGCCGGAAAAGTCATAAATGCAGGCGCTGATATTATTGTTTCCGGAAAAACACTTTTTAACGGGGATTTTTGTTCTAATTATTTTAAAATGAAGCAGATAATTATGTAATAGGAGCGATGAGTAAATGAAATATACAATCGGGATTGACTTAGGAACAAGTGCAACAAAAGCATTGTTAATGGATGAACAGGGCGTGATTGTTGATTCAAAATCATATAAGTATCCAATGTATGAACCGGAAAACGGTTGGGCAGAACAGGATCCGAAAGACTGGGAAAATGCAGTATTAACATTGCTGAGACAGCTGGTTTCGGATGCTGATATTCCAAAAGAAAATATAACAGGAATAGGATTGTCAGGGCAAATGCATGGATTGGTAATGCTGGATGAGTCGAATCAGCTGCTTCGGAATTCTATTATATGGTGTGATCAGAGAGCCGGAAAACAGCGTGAAGAAATGCTGGAGCTGTTTTCACCTGAGGAATGGATGAAATATACAGCAAATCCGCCGATTGCAGGATGGACAGCTGCAAAAATATTATGGGTAAAAGAAAATCAGCCGGAACTGTTTCAAAAATGTAAACACATTCTGCTTCCTAAGGATTATATTGTATATATTTTGACTGGAAAATACTCAACAGATGTATCCGATGCATCAGGAATGCAGATATTTGATGTGAAAAAGCGAAACTGGTCAGATGAAGTTCTGGAAAAGCTGGATTTACCGAAATCGCTGTTTGGAGAAGTACATGAATCACAGGAGGTAGTGGGTACACTGCTGCCTCAAATTGCAAAAACATGTGGACTGTTAGAAGACACACTGGTGGTTGCAGGCGGAAGTGACAATGCATGTGCAGCTATTGGAACAGGAACGATAAGAGAGGGAGAAGCTTTTATATCGCTTGGTACTTCAGCAGTGGTTTATACTCATCTGGATCAATTTGCACAAACGAAGGATGGCGGAATACACCTTTGCTGCAGTGCAGTACCGGGATGTTGGCATACAATGGGAGGACCGCAGTCTGCAGGTCTGTCAATTGAATGGTTCAAGGAGAATTTTTGCAGGGATTTAATAGAAAATGCAAGGCAGAATGAAAAGGATTTTTATGAGTTCCTTACAGAGTCCGTCACGCAAATCCCGGTTGGCAGTGATAAGCTGATTTTTCTTCCATTTCTTATGGGGGAAAGGACGCCGCATATGAATTCATGGTATCGTGGAGCATTTCTTGGTGTAAACACCGTACATACACAGGCACATTTCCTGAGATCCATTATGGAAGGAGTTGCTTTTTGCTTGGCAGACTGCAATGATAAGCTAAAAAATCTGGGAGTGAATGTGTCCATATTGAGGGCCTGCGGTGGAGGAGCAAAGAACAGTGAATGGCTTCGTATGATTGCAGCGCTTTTTAAATGTGATATCTGTACGCTGAAACAAGAAGAAGGACCGGCATTTGGAGCCGCTGTTCTGGCAGGAGTAGGAAGTGGCGTGTTTTCATCAATATATGATGCGTGTGACCGTTTCATAAGTGAGAAAAACAGATATGCCTGTGAAGATAAAATTTTCAGGGAATATGAAAAACTTCATATAATATACGATAAGGCATATGACAGTCTGAAAGATTGCTTTTGGACATTATATGAGTGTGAATTATAGAAGGTGAAAAGTATGGACTACGAAATTTATGCTGAAAAAGTGATCGAAGAAATAAAACGGAGCCTTTTATCGGTAGAAAGCTCAAAAATTGCTTTGTTTATAAAGGATATTCTTGCAGCGCCTCAGATTTTTTGCGATGGAAAGGGGCGAAGCGCATTGCCTGCAAAGTCATTTGCCATGCGTCTGGCACAGATGGGGATAACGGTGTTTGATGTCGATGGCGTTACTACACCGGCGATAAATAAGGACGATTTTCTGATTATAGCAAGCGGCTCCGGAGAAACGCCAAATCTGATCGAACATGCGGATGTTGCAAATAGAGTTGGAGCGAAGGTAGTGCTGATTTCAACGGATAAAGCATCAACACTTAAGAACAAAAGCGATTATTGCTTCCAGTTTCATGCAAAGAGTAAACAGGAGGATGATAATTGCTCTATCCAACCGATGGGGACGTTATTTGAACAAAGTGTAACTGTTTTTTTTGATATCATTGTTTTGCTGCTGATGGAAAAAAAGAAGATTTCCGGAAATGCGATGTACGACTGCCATAAAAATTTAGAATAATCATATCAAGGAGGAGATTAAAATGAAAAATCGAGGAGCTTTTATGGACAAGCTGAATCATATGTATCTAAAAGATATCCCTGTTCCGCAGATAAAGCCGGATCAGGTGCTGATTCGAATTGAGTATGTGGGAATATGTGGATCGGATGTACATTACTTCCATGATGGCAGATGTGGAACATTTGTGGTTGGAGAAGGCGATTTTATGCTGGGACATGAATGTGCAGGAACGATTGTTGAAGTAGGATCGGATGTGAAAGATTTAGCGGTAGGAAATCGTGTATGTGTGGAACCGGGAATTACCTGTGGAAAATGCGAATTTTGCAAATCGGGACATTACAATCTATGCACAGACGTGGAATTTTTGGCAACACCGCCGGTGCAGGGCTGCTATGAAAAATATCTTGCATTTCCGGCAGATCTTTGCTTTAAACTTCCGGATAGTGTAAGCACCAGAGCAGGCTGCCTGATTGAGCCACTGGCAACCGGAATGTATGCAGCAGAACTTGGCGCTATTACGGTAGGCGATACGGTTGTGATTTTAGGCTGCGGATGTATTGGATTAATGACATTGATGTCCTGCAAAGCAAGAGGAGCCAGTACGATCATTGCCTGTGATCTTGAAAATATTCGATTAGAAAAAGCCAGAGAGTTAGGCGCCGATTATGTCATTAATGGAAAAGAAACAGATGCATTAAAAGAAATTGGAAAATTAACAAAAGGAAGAGGCGCTGATGTTGTTTTCGAAACAGCTGGAAGCAAGGTTACAATAGCACAGACTCCGTTTGCTGTGAGACGTGGCGGCTTAATCGTGCTGGTTGGAATGTCGGCAGAAGAAGAAATTACATACAATTTTGGTCAGATCATGGCAAAAGAAGCAAGGATTAAATCCCTGTTCCGTTATGTGAACATGTTCCCGAAAACAATTGCAGCAGTTGCGAGCGGTCTAATTCCGGTTGAAAAGGTTGCTTCGCATGAGTATAAACTTGATGATATTCAGGAAGCATTTGAGGCGACAATCAATGATAAGGCGAATGTGGTTAAGGCAATTATTAAGATTGATTAAGTACATGGTTCATATGTTTTATACAAAATAGTACTATTTTGAAAAAATAATGAGGTTCATGTCCGGACAATAAGAATCTCTAGTGGTAGAACAAAACAATAATAACAAAAAGGAGAACATTAATGAAAAGAAGACTTGCGAAGAAAATGTTTGTTGTGGTTTGTGTAACGTCATTGTTAACAGGAGTGTTTTCAGAATGTGGAGTGAAGGCAAATGAAGAAGTTGCACAGAGTGATATGCCTGAGAAGCATATGGTTGTCTTGGCATGCAGATCGCCTGAAGCAGTAGCATGTACTTCACTTGAAGCGATTGCCGACAAGTATGCAGAGGAAGTGAATCCAAATTTCTCACTTGAAATTCAGACGGTATCGGAAATGAAGGAATATAAGCAGAAGATAAAGACGCTTATTGCCAGTGGAGAAGATCCTGATATGTTTAGCATGGATGCAGATCCCTATGCAAGAACACTTCTGAGCACAGGCATTCTTAAGGATATAACAGAGTTTTGCAAAGAAAATAATCTTGCTGATAAATATTATGATGCACCATTTCAGTGGGGAGCATTTTCAGATGGAGTTCAGATTGGACTTCCAGTAGAGACAGATATTGAAATGTTCTGGTATAATAAGGAATTGTTTGAAAAAGCAGGTGTTGAAGTACCTACCACTATGGATGAGTTTATGGACACATGTGAGAAACTAAAAGAGGCAGAAATTACGCCAATTTCCATTAGTGGCAAAGAACCTTGGACAGTTATCAGGTATCTTACTATGTATGCATTCCGGTTGGAAGGAAATGATTTCTGCAACGGAATGGTTCGTGGAGAGCGTAGTTGGAAAGAAGACACAGGTGTGAAGGCAGCAACGTTTGTTCAGAAACTTGGTAATTATTTCCAGGAGGGCTTTGCTTCCTATGATATCACGGCGGCGGAAGATTATTTCCTTAGTGGAAATGCGGCAATATATTACATAGGTACATGGGATCTTGATTATTTTCAGGAAGATAACCTTAACGAAAATATGAAGGGTAAAGTTGATTATTTTACACTTCCGGTTATTGAAGGCGGAGCAACTACAGCCAATGAATATATTGCACATGGTGGTACTCCTTGGGCGTTTGGTGCAAAAAACTGGGATGAAACAACAGAAGACTTTATTTTGTATTACATTGAACATTATGGAGAGTATTGTGCTGAAGGTGGTCTGTTTTCTCCTATAAAAGGATATGATGCGCCAAATGACACTGAGCTGACAAAGAAGGTTGAAAATGATATTAATAGCGAAGTTGGAGCTGTTCGATTGATGGATGTTGATACAGATCCGGCGACCAACGAAGTACTTAATAAAGAAGTCGTTTCACTTGCAACAGGTGATATTACAGTTGAAGATTTTTGTGATCGAATGGATGAAGCGATTCAGGAGAATGCTTCTGAGTATTACGATGGAACATGGTAGTTAATCAGTAGTAATATTCAAATGAGGTGCACCTATTTGCAAGGTGTATCTCATTTGAAAAATTAGACGGTTCTGATAAGTTAATTGTGGAGGATGATATATGTCAAACAGATTCAGACCAAATGATGGCGATATTTTTGCTGATGCAATTCCTTTTTATTATCAGGGAAAAAATGAGTACCATGTTTTTTACTTGAGAGGTAAAGAACATGATAACAGGTGGCCTAGATGGAAAACTTGTTGGGCTCATATAAAAAGTACTGATTTGATAAATTGGGAAGAGCTTCCCAATGCATTGGAAATCGGCGAGCAAAGGTTTCCTGATGGAGGGGCGTGCTACACCGGAAGTTGCATTGAAAAAGATGGTATATTTCATATTTTCTACACGGGATTTTGTCCGGGACATAAGGATGGAAGAGAGCAGATTTTGCATGCAGTATCCACGGATCTTGTACACTTTGTAAAAGATCCGGGTTATGTTCAGGTTGTAGAAGCTGACGGAAAAATATATAGAAAGTATACGGAGTTTCGTGATCCATTTGTTTTCTGGAATGAGGATGAGAATAAGTATTTTATGCTGGTTACTGCAAATGACGGGGACGAGAGCATTCCGTATATCAGAAGTGCAGTTACTGCATTATATAAGTCAGATGACCTGCTTAAATGGTCTCCGTGTCCGCCAATTTATAAGGCATTTGGATATCCTGCACATGAAGTGAATGAAGTGTTTAAAATTGGAAATTGGTGGTATTTGACATTTACGGGATTCAAAGGACGATCGGAATACAGAATGTCAAAAAGTATCTATGGACCATGGCAGTGTCCCAAGTATCCAGAGCTGGATCTTAGTACGCACTTTTATGGAGCGAAAGGACTGACAGATAAGAGTGGGCGCAGACTTCTTTTCGGCTGGTGTGGAACGGCGTATCAGGATCTTGATGACATGTATATGCAGTGGGGCGGAGATATGCCCACTCCGAGGGAGCTTGTACCAGGACCAGATGGGGAACTGGAGGTAAGATATCCGAAAGAATATTTATCCAAATGCAAATTCAGTCCGGTTAAAGAGGTTGCAACTGTTTATGGTGAATGGATAAATCAAGATGGAATTATTTCATGCAATAGCTTATCATCCTTTTCGGCAGTACAAATTCTGTGGAACAAGGAAAATTGGGTACTTGAATTAAATATGAAAGTAATAGCCGGATGTGGAAAACTGGGAATAGCGGTAAACTGTGATGATAAACTTTCTCAATGTTATTATATTAATTTTGATAATGCAAAAAAACAATTCGAAATTACAAAATTCAAGTTGGATGAAGATGTTCCACTTAGTCAAAGCAAATGCGCAACAATCACAAGACCAATAGTTACAATCGGAATGGGTAATCAAAATATTCAGTCTTTGTTGATTGTAAAAAATAAGAATATTGTTGAAGTGTTTATTGAAAATAAATATGTAGCTACTGCTCGTTTCTCAGAAATAAAGGTTGGTAATATTGCGCTGTTTGCTGAATATGTTGTAGCTGAATTCAGCGATATTAAAATAGCGGAAATTAAGGACTAGAAAGGAGCATCAGACATGGAAAAAATGTTAAGAAATAAGAAACTGATTTCCTTGTATCTTATTCCGGCATTGGTGGTATATGTTGGCATGGTTTTTGTTCCTATTATCTGGTCCGCATACTATAGTCTCTTTAAATGGAATGGCGTTACGGCTAAAAAATATGTAGGTTTAGATAACTTTATAAATTTATTTCAGGATCGATATTTTATTGAGGCATGGGTGCATGGACTTGTCTATTCGGCGATCGTTATAGTGGGCCAGTTGCTTTTTGCTCTTCTAATTGCTGTGCTATTAACGAAACTGACACGTGGGAAAGAGCTGTTAAAAACGATCTATTTTGCGCCAGCAATTTTATCAGCGGTTGCATTAGGGCAAGTGTTTTCGAAATTTCTCCAATGTAATCCAGATGGAATCATTAATGCTTTATTAAGGATGATTGGATTAGATGCACTGGCGCAGCCTTGGTTGGGACAGGCATCAACATCACTTGTAACGGTAGCACTAATTGAGTGCTATAAGTATATGGGGCTGTATGTTGTTATTCTGTACTCTGCGCTTATATCAATATCATCGGATGTTATTGAATCAGCCATGATTGATGGTGCAACAGGATGGACCATGTTTTGTAAAATTAAATTACCACTCATTAGTAATGTATTTGTTGCTACATTAGTCATGGTAGTAAATGGTTCGTTGAAAGCTTTTGACCTTGTTTACATAACTACAAACGGTGGCCCAGGTAATTCGTCAGAACTGACGGCTACATATATGTACAGAATGGCATTTACTGCTACAAAATATGGTTATGGTAGTGCAATAGCAGTTTTCATGGCAATACAAAGTATATTGATAGTATTTGTCATAAGACGAGCATTTAGCTTTACGAATCGGTTAGAGGGGTGATGAAGTTGAAGGAGTGTATGATGAATACTAAGAAATTAAAGGCAGCTAGGAGAACTGTATTATATATTTTTCTGATATTTCTTGCTGTGGCTTGTATTTATCCAGTATTTTGGATTATTATGACCAGCTTTAAAACCTCTGATGAACAATTGATTAATGGACCGTTTGCTTTGCCGATATCGCTTTATCTTGGCAATTTTATGGCAGCCTTTGAACAGGCACCGTTACTTACGTATTATAAGAACAGCATTATTGTTACTGCAATTACAATCGTTCTTATTGTTTTTTTGGCAGCTCCTGCAGCGTTTGCCATTGAAAAAATGAGGTTTAAATTTAGTAATGCGATGCTGGGATTTTTTTTACTTGGGATTACAATTCCTATTCATATTACTCTGATTCCGCTGTTTCAAATTTATAAACAGATGGGGATACTGAATACATACCTGTCATTAATTCTTCCACAGGTTGCATTTGCACTATCCATGTCAATATATTTGTTTACGGCATTTTTTAAATATTTACCTGACTCACTGATGGAAGCGGCAGTCATTGATGGAGCATCCGTTAACAAGTGCTTTACCTCAATTTTTCTTCCACTTTCGAAGAATACAATTGTCACAGTTGTAACCATGAATCTTATAGGCGTGTGGAATGAATTTGTGTTTTCTAATACGTTTGCTTCGAGCAGGCTTATGAAAACGTTGCCAGTTGGTTTATATGATTATGTGGGTGAGAAAGGAAAAGTGGATTGGGGAGCAACATTTTCGGCGATATCCATTTCGCTTATTCCAGTTTTAATTCTTTATTTTGTATTGAATAAAAATATCATTGAAGGTATGACGGCTGGTGCTATAAAAGAATAAATCCCTGAAATCTTTCATGAGGTTTGCTGAGCTTTTTGGCATGGATTTTGAAGCAATATTCATATTATACGGCGGTTTTGTTAACTCAAAGCCGTCGTTTTTGCTGCATTCTGAGGCACATCATAGTAAGCGATGAATAACCTACCGTATTGCCACTGCCCCTTGGTATCCTTCGCTTTAAACAGGCAGTGGTTCGTGGTGTTCCGGTGTTTGATTTTCAACATGAATCAAGCCGCTGCAGCGTTCCTTTATAAAGTCACTCCATCCTGTATAATGGACATTAAGCCATCAAAGTTTTTGCGCATATCAGTTCTGCCTGTTTATGATGAAAATCTTCGTCACACCGGACAGTTCCCCTAACATAACTGCCGCAGTGCAGTGATGGTATTTTGGATTGTTTCACTTGCCGCTGTATTTTGAATCTCCACGGAGAATCCGGAAAAGCTTACGCGAATTGCCGGAACGCACGTAACAGTCTTATTGCCGGGCTATTCTCTTATTTCGGTTTCTGCAGGAACTGAAAAATCAAGTGCTACAACTTCATGCTGTTCCTGACAGGAAGAGACGGGATTGTCCGGGATTTCGCAAGCCATGTTTCGAAATCTTCGGATATGATAATAAAGGCTGCTGCGCGGAATGTGATTCCGCTCACAAGCGGCCTTACCGGTAAGACCGCTTGTGCGGCATTCCTGAATCAGCGTCATCCATTCCTGGTCAGATCGTTTTGGATGTCTTTGAACCATTCCTGTCCAACTCCTTTGCTGTGTACTATGAGTTGACTGGGCAAGCAACACTTCACGTTGAACGAAACTTGTCCAATGTCTTAACCCACTTGGATTAGAATGATTATCGCATGAATGATCTGGAATAGGAAGACGGTGGGGGATTCAGCGCTTACACATCATACAGTTAAAATGAATTTTCGTCATTTTTTTGTTGGGCTGAGAAGAAAAAGCGGTTGACAAACATATCAGAAAATATTATAGTAAATCCGAATGTCTTTGCAGTACAGACATCTGTAGAGCATATAAAGATAAAACCTAAAGGAGAGTGATGAATTTGGCTAAATATGTAGCAAAACGAATCCTGTTAGCCATTGTAACCGTATTCATAGTCTGTGCGATTACATTTTTCTCTATGAATGCAATTCCCGGAGGACCATTTGAAGGTGAGAAGGCGCTCAGCCCGGAAATCAAGGCGACTTTAATGGAGCGTTACAACCTGGACAAGCCGGTTGGCGAGCAGTTTGTATTATATTTGAAAAATCTGCTGCACGGTGATTTCGGTGTGTCTTTGAAGACTGGCCGTGACATCGGGACGACGATCTTTGATTCTTTTAAGATCTCGGCAAGACTGGGCGGTATGGCAGCGCTTGTAGCGCTGATCGCAGGTCTTGTGTTCGGAAGCACTGCGGCGCTGATGCGGAACCGCTGGCCGGACCGTGTACTCGTCTTTTTCTCAACGCTCGCTGCTGCGGTTCCGAGCTTCGTGCTTGCTTCACTTCTGCTGCTTGTATTTTGCATTCAGCTGGCCTGGGTGCCGGTGTGGAGTCCGCAGAATCAGAATTATGTGCTGCCGGTCATCGCACTGTCGTTTTACCCGATGGCGTACATCACCCGTCTGACAAAGACGAGCATGCTCGATGCACTCGGACAGGATTATGTGCGTACCGCCCGGGCGAAGGGAGTACCGCAGCTGCTGGTTATCTTTAAGCACGCGCTTCGGAATGCGCTGATCCCGGTCATCACTTATGTCGGACCGATGCTCGCATCGATCCTGACAGGAAGTCTTGTCGTGGAAAATATTTTCACGATCGGCGGCCTTGGTGCAAAATTTATTACCGGAATCACGACGAGAGATTATCCGATGATTATGGGGACAACGATTTTCCTTGCGACGCTCATGGTCGTGATGAATCTGATCAGTGATATTGTGTACAAGATTGTCGACCCGAGAATTTCGTTTGAATAGAGGAAGGAGAGAGGAAATGACAGACAGAACAGAATCCAATGTACCAAAGAAGAGTCCTCTGAGCCTTCAGATGGATCTTTCGAAATTTACGCTGGCGACGGAGGAGGAGAAGGCGCAGCAGGAGGTTATGAGTGAATCCACGACCTTCTTCAAAGATGGCATGCGCAAGCTTCTGAAAAATCCGCTGGCAGTCGGCAGCATTATCGTGCTGATTCTGATTATTTCGGCGGCTGTGGTCGGACCGATGATTATCCCTTACGGCTATGAGGAGATGATCCAGGTGAACGGACGCCGTGACAAGACGGCAAAGAATTTGGGACCGATGGAGTGGTCAAAAAATGAACAGAAGGCCATTGATTCCGGAGAAAAGCTTTTCCCGCATCTGCTCGGTACCGATGAGCAGTGCCGTGATTATCTCGTCCGGATCCTGTATGGAACGCGTGTATCCTTATTTGTCGGATTTTTCGCCGCAATTCTCGTGCTGATT
>OLPE01001386.1_pt1 | contig 13669 bp, 8 predicted proteins | sample 1671901 | NCBI WGS metagenome assembly OLPE01 (sample SAMEA3136624, study PRJEB25190) | human gut metagenome | biome: human gut; feature: human-associated habitat; material: faeces | place: Austria | collected 2013 | reverse complement strand
GCATGGAGTGAATAAAACGATACCTTCTTGTAAATCTTGAAAACAAAGGAAATATTGCAGAATTAGAAATAATCAATAACAATTACTTATTTAATATTTTTAACACCTGAGCCATTGGGCTCTTTTTTATGCCTAAAATTCTTGTATACTCATTTTTCGTGTTGCAAGAATGACTGTTGAGGACGGTAGAATAGAGAGGGTGAGTGATGATGGATTACTTGTATCATCTTTAAATGCTCCATTTATTATAAAGTTCATAACTCACCCCTTTTATAATGAGCAATCGTAATAGAATAAATTATCAAAATGTTTTGCGGTTATAATCGCAGATAATTTACTAATGACAGGAATTGCGGTATATTATCTATAGATGGATGCAGTCATAATGGTTTATAAACCTATATATATGCAGAACTGAAAGCACACCTTTCGCTGAATGGGAAAACTTATCTGTTTCTCAACGAGATTCAGGAAATCAAGGGTTTGGAAAAGATCGTCAATTTGCTGGCATCGGACTTTAATGTATGATGAGCCATAATTTCCGTATGATGTTCTCTGAGCTCTCAACATACCTGACGGGATGTTATGTGTCTTTCCGTATCTTTACATTATTCTTCGGCGAATTTGACAAGGCTAAAAACCATCTAAACTTAAATTATATCAAGGTTTAGAAGACTTTTTAGCAAAATGCATAAAATAATATGTGATAAATTAGAACGTTTTTTAATTGAGCAAATCTTAAAAATATGATAGAATAATGTAGAAGATAAGTAAAGAAGGTATTTTATGTTGTTAAAATATAACCGAAATTTATATAGTAAAGATGCTTTGTTAAAGGCTGCATTTAACTTTACCGACAAGGCATATATACATCTTAGTCAAACTGAAAATGAATATATCGTTGATTTTGTCGTGAAAGAGGGAAATATCGTGTCAGAAAAAGAATTTGACAACGAAATGATCTTTCAAACAATGCGACATAAGGTATATTTGGAAACTGCTGATATCCGAAAAATTATGGTTGCACGAGCTATGGCATCTACAATAATTGATGATGAAGAACCTAAGCCGCAAACAACCGATTTTAATGCTGATGAAATCCTTACAGATTGGTTTGAAAACAATGAAAACAATTGAATTTGACTTGAATTTATATGATCAAAAGTGCATAAAAAAAGCCATCGATGACTTTTATGACATTGCAGAAATTATTTCTGAAAAATGCGACAACAAAATAATTTGCAGAATGTTAGCCTCAAAAGCGGACATAAATTTAACTGCCTGTGAATTTTCAAACTATATTATTGATCTAATGAATGTGATATAAATGAACACTTTGAGCGTATTAAAAGTTGTATTCATTATTATTTTATGTATAGGCTCGTCGTATACTGATATAAAATTCGGATATGTGAAAAATCTTTATCTGTTGCCGTTTTCTTTGCTCGGAATTGTCTTGCTCGTTTTGCAGTTTCTGCTTTTTGGAGCTGAAACACTACTTGATTCTGTGATTAGTATTTTAACCTCTCTGATAATATCTGTTATCTTATACATTGCACATATTTGGGCAGCAGGCGATTGTAAATTTCTGATTGTACTTTCACTTTTAACACCGGTAGAATTATACTCTAAATTTAATTTTTTGAATTTTTCTATAATTTTTGCAATTGCACTTGCATTTGTATTCAGTTACATATTCCTTATTTTTGACTCTATATATTGCGGTATTAAACAGAAAAAAATCCCTGATAAAGCGAAAATCAAATCCGGTATGAAGTCGTTTGCATTAAATTATATAACATCCGTTTGTTGCATAATAGCAATTGACAACATACTTTTATACTTTTTTGCTGAATTCTTTATGCGTTATATCTTTGTACTGTTAGCAATAAATATATCTTTTATTATTTTGCTGAATTCATTAAAGCATCTTAATAAAAGAATACTTTTGCCGATAGCATTAGTGTTGGCAATTATATTTATGTGCCTTAGACAATCGTTTGGAACTATGTATTTTGTTAATTTCGGACTTGTATTTATAGTTATGCTTATGAAACTTTTTATCAGTGAGTACAACTATGAATATATAAATACTTCTGATGTTAAAGCGGGTATGATTATTTCTACGGAAACTTCAATGCTGTTTTTGAATTCAAGAGTGAAAGGTCTGCCTGATATGTCACATGAAAACGTAAGCGATAGAATATCCGAAAGCGAATGTGAAAGTATTCACCGATGGGAAAAGTCAAAGTATGGAAGCAAAACGGTTAAAATAGTACGAAAAATTCCGTTTGCTATATTTATTTCTCTTGGAATAGTAACATATATCATTGTGGGAGTAACGTTAAATTGATTATAAAAATTAAAGACTATGACGGAAAGCCAAGAATATTTTCATTTGCTAAGAGTGAGAGAGTAAAAGATTATTTGTTGGAAAAAGAATTGAATACGGGACTTTTGAGCAATAGAAGTATTATCATTTACTCTGAAAACATTACTCTAAATCTGTCAGAAGAAGAAACACAAAGATTTAGTTTGTGTGCCGATTATGATGTTTTTCAGGTTGACAGCAGAGGTAATGCCTATAAATACTTTAATAATGCTTCACTTGATAATGCAATACTTGTAACAAACAGATGTAATTCAAATTGCGTTATGTGTCCGACTGCTGAATCTATACGAAGAAACGGCGAGAATTATTACGGTGATGAACTGATAAGAATAGCAAAATATTTTCCGAATGATGTGTGTCACATAACAATTACGGGTGGAGAACCGTTTTTGATAGGCAAAAGTATTTTTGATTTACTTTCTTGTCTTAAAGATAATTTGCCGAATACTTCGTATTTGTTACTCACAAATGGCAGAATTTTTAGCAATAAAGAATACTTGAATTTATTCAAACAAACTTGTCCTCATGCTCTTAAATTAGGCATACCTATCCATGGGTATAACAGTGAAACTCACGACAGCATTACTCAGGCTAAAGAAAGTTTTATTCAAACATTTAACGGTTTGTTGAATTTGCTGTCAATCGGGGCGAAAATTGAACTTCGTATAGTTGTAAGCAGATTGAACGCAGACTTCATAACCGATATAGCTAAACTCATTACCGATAACTTCTTAGGCATTGAGTGCGTAAAATTTATCGGACTTGAAATGACAGGAAATGCGGCAAAAAATAAAAACAGAGTATGGATAAGCTACCCCGATGCTTTCAGAGCATCAAAGAAAGCAATTGATTTACTGATTGGTGCAGGCATTGATGTAGGATTATACAATTTCCCTCTCTGTGCTGTTGATAAAATGTACAGAAGTCTTTGCGAAAAAAGCATTAGTGATTATAAAATAAGATATACAGAACGATGCGAAAAATGCTGTCAAAAAGACGCATGCGGAGGAATGTTCGCAGGTACTGTAAGACTTTCAAAAGACGATATTATACCATTAGGAAAATATAAATATGATTAACTATTTTAATTTTAAAAAATTAAATAATGAATATCTTATTACAAATGATTTAGGACGATATTTGTTTGCTTATAAAAAAGAACTCTTCTCTCTGATAAATAACCAAGTCGATATGAATTCAGACTTTGGAAAATCTGCAGAGGAAAATATGTTTTGCTACGATGGTTCTCCGAGAGGATTTGTCGAAAAAGTAAAACCTTATTTTCGTGACAGTAAAAATTATCTTTTCTCGTCAACCGGACTGCACATTTTTGTTGTCACTAACAGCTGTAATTTAAAATGTGTGTATTGTCAAGCTCAAAACGGTAATGAAATACCTAACGGATTTATGACAGAAGAGATTGCAGAAAGAGCCGTGGATGTAGCATTAACTTCACCGAATGATAATCTTTCATTTGAATTTCAAGGTGGTGAACCCCTTGCTAATTTTTCTGTTATTAAACATATCGTGGAATATACAGAGTTAAAGAAAAAATCAAAAACTATCACGTACAACATTGTGACAAACCTCACGCTTATAACTCAGGAAATTATAGATTTTATTAAGAAATACAATGTAGGCATATCAACTTCAATTGACGGTAATGAACTTGTGCATAATATGAACAGATGTTATCGCAATGGCAAAGGTTCATATTCTGATGTAAAACAATCTATTGGACAATTAAAACTTAATGATATAAAGTTTGGTGCAATTCAAACTACGACCTCCAACAGTCTGCCGTTTTATAAAGAAATAGTTGATGAGTATATTTCAATGGGCTTAAAAAGCATTTTTATCCGACCGCTTACTCCTCTTGGTTGTGCAAATAAAGATTGGAACATTGTCGGATATTCTGCCGAAGAATTTATAGAATTTTACAACAAAGCTTTTGATTATATTTTGCAACTCAACATGAATGGTACAGAAATCAGTGAAGGTCATGCAACAATTTTTTTGTCTAAGATCCTGCACGGTTATCCCGTGAATTATATGGAGTTGCGTTCTCCATGCGGAGCAGGTATCGGTCAGATTGCTTATTATTATGACGGTAATATATATACTTGTGATGAGGGAAGAATGCTTGCTGAAATGGGAGACGATTCCTTTAAACTCGGTAATGTATATGACAATACATATGATGAACTTATAAATTGCAATAATTGTAAAGCTGCTTGTATTTCAAGTGTACTCGAATCACTTCCGACTTGCCACGATTGCGTTTACAGCCCCTATTGCGGAACTTGCCCTGTAACAAATTTGGCATTAAATAAAAATATATTTAACAGAGAACCGAATTCTTACAGATGTAAAATATATAGAGGGATTCTTGATAGAATTTTCTCCGCACTCCAAAACGAAAAAGAAAAATCAATAATAGAGAAATGGTAGGTGTAAATTTATGGAAAATGATATGTTCCCAAAGGTTAAGAAAGAGATAATCAATTTTATCAATGATGAAGAGGGTAATATAACAAGAAACAAGATACTCGCAGTCGGTTCAATGGTTATTTTGTTAAGCATAATTGCAGGAATAAATGCTCAGGCCGCACATTCTTCTCACAGTTCACATTCTTCGCATTCATCAACTTCTTATCATCGTTCTCATGTGTCACACACATCTGCTAAAAGCCATTCGTCACATGATTCGCACAGCAGTCACAGTTCACATTCAAATGTTGCTACTGAGCATAATTCTCACGCTTCACATGCCTCACATTCTAACATAGCAACTGAACATAGTTCTCACGCATCACACAGTAATGTAGTAACCGATCCTCCGACTACACACAAACCGACAATACCGCCTACTACACACAAAGTGACTGTTCCGTCGACCACTAAGCCGTTACCTACAACTGCTCCTACAACTGTACCCGACACAACAATTGAAAATAGCACAGCTGTTCAGGCAACTACCGAAGCTGTTCAAAGTGCCGCCAATTCAGATAATTCAGTTGTTTCTGCCGGTGCCGGAGCAGTAGCAGGTGCCGCCGTAACAGGTGCAGTTGCATATGCAATTCATAAACATAAAAAGAAGTAGTTATGTTCTTAGGCAAAATATTTGTAAATCATAATCACCTCTATATATAATATGTATAGCGTGATGTATGTTAAACTCCTCTATGTATTTTGACATATAAAAACAAATAGATTATTCTGTTTACAGAGACAGTATCAGACTTGAAAAAACAAAAAAGAAAAGGTATGTACTTTATAGGTTTGGATGAAGTTGTAAAAACAAATCAAAAGTCTAAAAAGTAATATAATTTGTTGAAAAACTATCTTAAGATATATTCCGACAAAATATCAGTCAGAATGGGGCAGAACATTTGCGGTAAGGAGGCTCGAAAGAGCCTCTTTAGAATACAAGCAAAATTTAAAACATAATGGAGTGAATAAAACAATACATTCTTGTAAATCTAAAAAACCAAGTGTATATCAGAAAATTGAATATAATCAATAACAATTACTTATTTAATATTTTTAACATCTGAGCTATAGGGCTCTTTTTTTATGCCTAAAATTTGGCGGCAGGGTAGTTGCAACAGGCAATATATATAAATATCGGAGGTTGGTGTTGGTGAAACTTACAAAAATAAAATAACTCATAAAAATATATTTACAACTTTGCACAATGTGATATATAATAACAATAACATACAAAATGTAGTGAAGTAGTGCTTGAAAACAGTGAACAATTACCAAATAATTTATAAATGAAAGGAGGATAGTTTAAAGCTAAAAAAGCAACCACAGTGGAAACTTTTATTAAACTTATCAACAAATCAAAAAACAGGAGGCTAGAGTATGAACGGAAAAATAAAGAAAATGTTATCGGCAGTTTCAATAACATTATGTGCAACGGTTGGATTGTCGTTGCCTGTTGATGTTGTAGCGGCTACACTGCCAAAGTCGGAAACTCAATATTCATCATTCGATAATGTTGTCGGAGAAAATCCCGAAGAGAGCAAAATTGTCAAAGAACTAACAGGCGAAAGAACGGAAAATTCAAAAGAATTTTTGCTTGAAGACGGAACAAAGATGATTGCTCAGTACAACGAACCTGTCCACTACAAAGACAGCAAGGGCAAATGGGTTGAATATAACAACACTTTATCGGAGGATAAGACTTCATCTCCCGATGAAGCAGGTGATTCTTCATATACAAACAAAAGCAGTGATATTTCGGTCAATCTTTCAAATAAAGCTAAGTCAAAAAATATGATTTCACTGCAATCAAACGGATATAAAATCAGTTGGGGTTATGACAATGCAGGCAAGAGCAAAGCTGATGTAAAGAAAAATAACGAAAAAACAAGCGGTAATGATAAATTTACTACGCTTAAAAATATAGCAACAGAAACTTTGTATAAGGATGTTTTCAGCGATGTTGACTTGCAGTATTTTGTTACTACAACCGGCATTAAAGAAAACATAATTCTCAAAAGTGCAAAGGCTCAAAATGAATTTACATTGAATTATAAAATTCCGAACCTTACAGCAAAGCAGAAGGGTGATAAAACAATCACGCTTTCAAATAAGGACGGAAAGGAAATATATACAATTTCAGCACCGTATATGTACGATGCAAAGGGCAGTACAAGCACTCAGATGAAGATTGAGATTGTAAAGCAAAAAGGCTCAAATCTTCAGGTCAAGCTGACCGCCGACTACGCTTTCATTCATACAATTGGCAGAGCATTTCCTATTACGATTGATCCTGAGATAACAACCAAAACGGGTTCACAGCTTTACTATGGCGAGGCAAGCTCAAGCGGAATAATAATCAATCACGGTCCATACTATCTTTCAAAAGACAATATGATGATTGGAAGAGCAATTAAGCTGTATGCTCTTGGTAACGGTGAAGAAATCATCAGTGCGAAGTATAAGTTTGAGGTATCAAACAATGATGCTTTGTTTAACAGTAAAGATGATTCGCCTATAATTATCAATGCACATAAGCTGAATACATATAATTCAACAAACTGTACTTATGATTCAAAGGTTCTTGACTATGACTCATTAACATATGAGGATAACCGATATATCACATTTGACCTTACTAAACAGTATAAAGAGTGGTACTCAAATTCTGATACATCGGCAAACGGATTTGTACTTGAAGCGTTTGATTCGATAGGTTCAAAACAGATTAATATTTATGAAGGTTCTTCTTCATCTGTAACACCTGCCTTAACACTCATCTATAAAGATTTTACAGGCACAGAGAGTAATCTTTCATACCACACAATCAATGTCGGCACTAACGCACAGGCGGCTGTATCGGATTACCTCGGCAACCTTGTAATTAACCAAACTTTGTATGAGGGAACAGGCTCAAGAATGCCGTTGAGCATTACTGCAACATACAACAGCATTAACAAAGACACAGCATTTGGAAACGGTCCTGCAAGCGGTTATGGCTGGCAGTTCTCATTTAATCAGTATGTAAGAGAAGTGACTGACAAAAACCTTACCAAAGCAGGCTACAACTATATCTATACCGATGCTGACGGTACAGACCATTACCTTAAACTTGCAGAGGGTGAAACCGCAAAATGGGAAGATGAGGACGGCTTAGGCATTACGCTTACCAAAGACGAAAATAACATCTTCATTGATAACGGTTCAACAACACAAACTTACGAATCAACCGCAAATGGCGGCAAACTCCTCTCTGAAAAAGATGAACACAAGAATACAATCACATATACCTACACCGACGGTGACTTAACCAAAATCACAGACGGTTCGGGCAGAGTAACTGAGGTAACATATAGCACAAATTCAAGTGGTAGTAAGAGAGTTTCAAAAATTAAAAGACCTGACGGCAACAGCATAACATTTTCTTACACTTCATCTGAATATGATAAGATTAATTATATGTATTTGCCGGGTGGATATGTAACCAGATTTTATTATGATTCATCAAATATGCTTACAAGTGTAGAACAGGGCGGATTTGATAACGGAAACTATCAGAAAAATAAATCGGTATCATTTAATTTTACAGGCAATAAAGTTACTAAAATAACCGAGTATGGCAGTGACGGTTCTGAGGGTAACTGCTTGTTAATAACATACGGAAATGATAATACTACTACATATACCGATAAGCAGGGAAGAAGTGTAAAATATACTTTTGATAACTCAGGAAATAAAATTTCAACATTAAATGCTAACGGGTATCTTGAAAGCAAAGATTCAAGCGGATTATCAATTTCTACAGGAGCGGAATCGTTTACCAAAAATTACATTATTCAGTCTTCTGAACAAACTGAATTGGGCAGTGGAAAATACTTTTATCAGTCTAACGGCACTAAAGGTTCTTTAACAAGTTCAGAAGGTAAAACAAGTATTGATAAATCAAAATCTGATAACTCATCAGCACAAAATCAGTATTTAGGTACCTCTTCGTTAAAAATTGAAAATCCTAAATCTTCAAGTAATTCTGCGTTTTTCACCGGAATATCTCATAAGTTTAGCGGAAGTGATTTTGCAGGTAAAGAAATGACTTTTTCTGCATATGTAAAAACTAAAGATGTGACAGAAATTTACGGTACAGGTGCTGTGGGGGCTTCCTTAAAAATTAAGTGTTTGGACTTTTCAGGCAAGACATTAACGGAAAAGAACAGCATAGGTATAACAGAAACTCAGGATTGGCAAAGATTAAGTATAAGTGCTGATGTTCCTGAAAACACAGCAACTCTTACAGTATGTTGTATGATTCGTTATGCCTCAGGAACTGCGTGGTTCGATTGTTTGCAATTGGAAGATGGCGGTTGTGCAAATGATTACAATGCTCTTCTTAACGGTGATTTTTCAAGCAATGATTATTGGTATAATCAGGAGAATAAACCCATTTCAGCAGAAAACGGCACAGTAACTCTTGGCGGTGTGTCAGGTTTTTATAATGACAACATAACTGCAACAGAGAATGCGACAAGCTCTGAAAATAAAAAAGAAGAGCTTCCGACTTCAGTGAAAACAGAGGTAAAAGATGTTCCTAATTCATACATTTACAAGTATGATGATTACGGAAATGTCACCAATGAGTTTCACGGCACGGTCACTAAAAAAATCAAGAAATATTATCTGAATGAAACAGCGACAGGTAATTCTTCAAGTGATAACACTTCTGCAACAGAAAGTATTAAGGATACTAATACAAATATTGACAGCGAGCAAACTGTATTGTATAATAAATATATAAAACAGAATGTAAAAATCAACAGAGCAGGTGTAGCGTTTTGTTTGTCAGGTAAAGCTAAAGCAAATTCCGCCCCTTTAACAAACAGTAGCAGAACTTTTGGTGTAGCTTTCAATATTTACTATACAAATTCTCAAGTTCCTGAAACACATTATCAGCAGTTTAATCCTGATACAACATCAGAACAGAGTATTTGTATGATTGTATCACCTAACGATAGTGAAACAAAAATTGATTATGTTTCATTTGCTTTTGTTTATGGTAATAATGTAAACAGTATGTCAATTTACGATGCTACATTGAATTACACTATCATTCCTCAGCTTGATCCTTTACAGCCTTCTACTAAAAACGATAGCTCTACAATTGATGAAAATTATGACGGCTATATTTATTGTGAGGCAATTCAGGAAGATAAAAACACCAATAAGACATATGCCGAGAATAGTATAAAATATGATTCTACAGGTAATTATGTTCTTTCAAAAACTAATCGTGCAGGTTTTATGCAGTCTTATAAAAGAGATGCTAATGGTAATATTACTTCATTCACTGACGGTGAAGAAAATGTAAAAACTTTCGGGTATGATGTCAATGGTAAATTACTCAGCACCAAAAGTGAAGATGTAAGTAATGAGTATGCATATAACACATACGGCAATATTTCTTCAATAACACATAACGGCTTTGCCTATGAATTTAATTACGATGTGTTTAATCAACTTGTTTCTACCAAAATCGGTAATGTTAAAGTGATAAATAACACCTATGATGATTTTGGTAATATTACTGAAACTGCTTACAGTAATGGTGATTACATTAAATATTCATATGACTTATATGGTAATATAACACAGATTGAGGGAGAAAACGGAACACTGGCGTCAATCGTATATAACAAAAAGGGTCTTGTGTCAAAGGTTGTTGATTATCAGAACGATACTACTGATTATTATTACTATGATTTAAACGGTAGTATTGAAAAGAAGTATTCACAATCTAAATATGGAGATTTGTCATATTATGTTACAACGAATTCTGACGGTGAAATAGTTGAAAAAACATCTGTAAACGGATATCAAGGAACAATTGTCCGTGGCTCATCAAATGGCGAATCATATGTAGAAAATAACGGAATTACGGTTACTAAAACTACCGATGACTTCGACAGAGTAAAGAAAGTTAAAACTGCACGAAATTCGTACAGCGTTAATTTTACAACAGATTATGAGTATTCTAATGTCAAAAATTCAAAAAATGCAACAACTAACCTTGTCGGTACAATGACGCAAAAGCGTAATAATATTGTCTTGGCAAAGTATAGCTATACCTACGACAATAACGGAAATATTACAACGGTCAGCTTAGATAGTAAGCTTGTTGCAAGATATTCTTATGATGAATTAGGTCGCTTGGTTTGGGCTGCTGATTCGAATACCGGTTTATACACTCAATATGAATATGATAATGCAGGAAATATAACTGACATAAAAGAATACAGTCTGTCAACTTCCAGCTGGTCACCGATTTCTTTGAAAAAGGAAAAAACTTATAGTTATAGGAAAAATGGTTGGAAAGACCAGATGAATAAATTTAACGGTTATAATATATCATATGATAAAAACGGAAATCCATTAGTATATCGTGACGGAATGAGCTTTTCGTGGGAGAACGGAAGAAACTTAAAGACTGTTAGGATGCAAAATGACAGCTTTATCAATATGAAATATGATATTAACGGTATGAGAACTTCGAAAAGTTCAGAGGACAGAGATATCAGATATTTTTATGACAGCAAGTCTGTGATGACCGGACTAAGCTACGAGGGTAATGCTGTTTATTTTTACTATGATACAGACGGTACTCCGACTGCAATGTCTTTTGATGATACTATGTATTATTACATAAAGAACTTGAATGGAGATATCGTGAAAATAGTAAATCAGGACGGCAATACAGTTGTAACATATACATATGACGCTCTCGGTAAAATCACAAAACAGACGGACACAACAACCTACGGAATAGCAAAATTAAATCCGTTCCGTTATCGTGGATATGTTTATGATGATGAAACAGGCTTGTACTATCTCCAAAGCCGTTACTACGACCCTGTTACAGGCAGATTTATTAACGCAGATGTCTATTGCGATACTAATACCGACATTTTCGGAACAAATATGTTCACCTATTGCAACAATGATCCAATAAACCAAGTTGACCCCGAGGGAACGGACGCAGCATGGGTTCAGTTTTCTGATGCTGTTCCTGTAGCATGGTGGACAGAAGGGCACACATCTTTATTGTTACAGGACGCTTCTAATAACTGGTGGTATTTTTACTGGGGACCAAAACACGCTTATCTAAGACCTTGTGGTAAAGATAGTTTTTCTTTGGCGGAATTAAATAGCTATTTGTCCGGTTTTGATCCTAGAAAGCACCACAATTATTATGTGTATGCAACTAACATTATGTCTGAAAAAGAAGATATCAATTTTTCAAAAGGTTCTGATTACTATTTAAAATTGTTTGATTACGTTGCTACAGACATGCTTGGGTTTAAAGGTAAATTTAACAATTCTTTTAAGTATGCCAAAGATATTTTAGAATGGTTAAAAATTAAATCCAATGCGACGCAGTTGCTCCAAACCATATATGAAAATGGCAAAAAATATACTATGTATCATGTCTGTTCTAAAACGAAGGGTAATACCCCTTCGGGATATTATTATCATGATATAAAAATTAAATCAGGAAAAGACGATCAGGCACCAGGAATTAAGCCATTGGCTTATGATTTGTTATCAAATAATTGTGTTCAAGTATCAATGAAAGTTTTACTTAAAGGTTCTTTTAGTAAAAACTATGAAATGTATAGAGAAAGAATTGAATGGATATTGAAAAGACCTTTCGGGGTAATTCCAAACAATGCTTTAGATATTATTACGGCCAGTAAATTTCCGCCAATATACTTGAGTCCACCTTTTGTCCAGGCATAATTATAATTTTTAATTAATTTGTTATTAATTGTTTTGGGAGAAAATATGATTAACACCTTTTTATTATTTATTGCATTTTTTATGGCAAGTACATTTCGGGTGTTTGTTATTAATTTAATAATTAACATCGTTGCACTGAAGAATTTATCGTTTAGAAAAACAATTTTACTCAAATCTTGTTTTTATTCAGAAATAGCTATTTTATTATCGGATTTTTTATTTTCTCTTGTGTGGGGGGTAGTATTTATTTCATCATCAAATGAAGAAAATTTTCTGTTAAAAATGATATATGGAATTGTTGCTGGATTTTTTATGCACATTTATTTAGGAAATTATACAATTGGAATATTCTTTTTGCTATTTGAATTTATTGTTTCATTTGCACTGATATTACTATTTAATAATTCTTTTGTGTATAAAGAAATAAATATTTCTAATAGAAAGAAAACTATATTAGTAGTTATTTCTTCTCTGTGTAGTGCACCGTATTTGCTTTTTGTGCCATTGACTAAAATTAGTTTTGCTAATGATATCATTAGTAATTTAATCAGTGATTTAATTTAAATGTAGTAACCTTTATGGTGCTAGCGTTAGATGTTACATATTTGATTTGACTTGAATTGAACATTGATGAGTTAAGAATTGTTATATTGAGGTTCATTTGGACCTCAATATAACAAAAAATATTCAAGCTAAGAAATTTCATATTATTACTACATATCTGACGGTTTGCTTGAAAGCAAATATCGCACATCATCAGATGGCAACCTCCTATGATAAGAAAGAAATTATCATAGGAGGTAATTTTTATTGTACATTTTTATCGATTTGCCAAATGAATTTATCTGACAGAGAATGCATAAAATAACAATAAAATAGTTTGACTAATATATAATATTGTGTTAAAATTATGCGAAAAGGGGGGTGACAGCCCTATGGAGCAGTATATGCCGATAGTGTGGATAGGCTTTGCAATATTTATGTTGCTTTGCGAAGGCTTTA
>OLPE01001376.1_pt1 | contig 13792 bp, 6 predicted proteins | sample 1671901 | NCBI WGS metagenome assembly OLPE01 (sample SAMEA3136624, study PRJEB25190) | human gut metagenome | biome: human gut; feature: human-associated habitat; material: faeces | place: Austria | collected 2013 | reverse complement strand
CCACCGGCGGCACCACCATGCCCGCTACGGGCACCGCGACCTACGAGTGGGAGATCGCGCCCGAGCCCATCACGGACATCGCCTCCACGGTGGACACCGACATCCTCGTCATCGGCGCCGGGCTTTCCGGCTGCGCCTGCGCGGCCGCTGCGGCCGAGAAGGGCGGCAAGGTGACCGTCGTCGAGAAAACGGGTAGCTTCAATGGGCGCGGCGGCGGCTTCGGCGCCATCAACTCGCGCTACATGGAGGCCCAGAACATCGTCGTGGACAAGGTGAACGCGAAGCAGCACTGGATCGCCCAGTGCGCCAGCCGCACCAACGAGGACCTTATCGTGAAGTTCTTCAACAACTCCGAGGAGGCCTCCAACTGGCTCATCGACAAGTGCGAGGCCCTGGGTGGCTCCGCCATGGTGGGCGCGTTCTACAGCCACGACGACGTCTACGCCGAGCAGCCGGGATACCATATGTTCATGATCCCCGAAGAGGCCGGCCTTACCTCCACCGGCTTCGCCGGCGCCGAACTGTGCTACCTGGACGCCGTGAAAGACGGCGCCGAGTTCGTGTTCGATTCCCCTGCCGTGCAGCTCGTGAAGGACGACTCCGGCAAGGTGTGCGGCTGCATCTGCGAGACCGCCGAGGGCTATGTGCAATACAACGCTGCCAAGGGCGTCGTGCTCGCTACCGGCGACATCGGCGGCAGCCCGGAGATGTGCGAAGCCTACGCCCCCATCTGCGCCGAGTACGGCCAGCCCCGCAGCCAGTACACCCCGGCCGGCGTGAACACCGGCGACGGCCACAAGATGGGCATGTGGGTCGGCGCGCAGCTGCAGGATCTCCCCTTCCCCACGATGATGCATCCCCAGGCCTTCTGCTGGTTCCACGGGCCCTTCCTATTCGTGAACGACAACGGCGAGCGCTTCATGTGCGAGGACACCTGGGTACAGGGCAAGTCCCTGGCCATCAACAAGCAGCCCAACGGCGAGGCCTGGTCGGTCTTCGACGCCAACTGGCCGACGGACCTCGTGAACGGCCTGCCCTACGGCGGCGGCATGTTCTGGGACTCCTTCCGTCCCTACGGCAGCGATCTTGAGCTGGCCCCCGAGTACTTCAAGACCCAGATTCCGCTGTACATCGAGCAGGGCATGGCCTATGAGGCCGACACCATCGAGGAGCTCGCCGGCAAGATCGGCTGCGACGCCGCGACGCTCACGGCCACGGTGGACCGCTACAACGGCATGTGCGAGGCGGGCGAGGACACCGACTACTACAAGAAGCCCGTATTCCTCACGCCCGTGAAGCAGGGCCCCTTCTACGCCCTGAAGGTCGGTCCGGCGCTGCTCGCCGTCTGCGGTGGCCTGAAGTGCAACAATGACTTCCAGTGCCTGGATGAGAACGGCGAGGTCATCGAGGGCCTCTACGTGCTCGGCAACATCATGGGCGACATCACCGCGGTGGACTACCCCATCAACGTCGCCGGCAACTCCCACGGCCGCTGCATTACCTTCGGTTACCTGCTCGGCCACGAACTCGCCGAGGCCTAAGCGCCCGCGCGCGAAACCGCTTACTCCGCTGCGGCCTCCCCCTCCCTGCGGCTGCGGCATTCCAGCTAGAAAGGCTCTCTTCGGAGAGCCTTTCTCTTTGTTTCTGCCCAAGCAGCCCTGCCACGCAGCATTCTGGGTGAGCGACAGCGTATTACATTTGGAAAATGTGCTTTTCTGGAAGCTCTGTTCCGGGGAAGCTACGCGGCCTTTCAAAAAAGCACATTTTCCAAGTCACTCTCGACCTTTGCTGGGATAGCTTGAAGGGTATTCCGATAAAACACCAGGTCAACGTCCTATGAAATCTCTCGACATTGAAATGCGAGCCGAGAACCATCCACTTCAATCTGGAATATGTGCTTTTCTGGAAACGCCGATCTGGAATATGTGCTTTTTTTGAACGCAAGACTCGGGCTCATGCAGAATTCAATCCAAAAAAGCACATTTTCCAAACGAGGACACCACTACCGGCCAATCCAGAATTGCCTTCCGGGCGAACAACCTAACTTACAAACGCGAGCGGCGCAGTCCTGTCCTATTCCGCATTGACCACGCAAGGGACGAGCTCAGCGGACACCGCAATCGGACCAACCGTCACGACTGTCGCATCATTGCTGCCGCTTTCTCAGGGCCGCCTGCTCAACAGAGCTCATAAGCTCTTGCTTAGTATGGACGCCCGTCTTTGCATAGATGCGCTTAACATGGGCCCAGACGGTGTTTTCGGAAATCACGAGATCCTCTGCGATATAGCGCGCCGAGCGTCCGCGGGCCAAATAGCCCAAGATCTCCCTCTCGCGCCGCGTGAGTCCATTTTCGCCGGCAATTACCTCAACGCCGCTCTCTAGAATATCGTCGATCACTCTCAGCTCGTTTTGGATTTCTTCGGCGGAACCCTGGGTAAAAGCATTCGCTTCGTGCTTGCTCTCGCACTTCGAAGCGTCCTCTCGAACATCGACCCCACTCCGCGCGCTCTCATCCGCATCAGTCGTCGACCGGCGCTGAATCTTCCGAAGCCCGAACATGAAGACACCAGCCAACGGATAGATGGCCGCAAAGGCAAGGAGAGTGAGCAAGGAAAGGCCTTAATCAACACTCAGAGCTCGCAATACGCTGCCAATGCCTAGGCCCGCAAGGAGGGAAAGAGCCGAACCTCCCAAATAAGCACCCGCAAGAAGGTAGGCAGAAAGATCGAGGCGGCGCGAACAGTCGACGATGTAGAGTAAGAACACCATGCCGCAGACGTCGTAGCAGACGATCACGATAAGACCGACAAGTCCTCCCAGCGCATCTCCGAAAAAGGGCAGAAGCGACAAAACCACAAGCAGCAACGGCAGACAAACCCGATACACCGACGTCGGATGGGGACGTCTGAGGGCGACGATCGCCATGAGCAGCGTGACGAGCGTCGCGACGGCAAGCGGCACCCACATGTTCACATCGCCGACCAAATGCTCCGATTGCGAGCCGAGCACGGCGGTATGCAAAATACCGACGACCCCCACAAGGACAAATACGCAAAGGTACGCGAGAGCCAGATCGCGTCGCTTTGACGAATCAGCGGGCGCAAGAATGCTCCTCGCAGGAAAGACCATACCACGCTTCTTGTAGGCGAGCAGCAGGGCCGAGAGGCACACTGCCACGATCGGCGGCCCAAAGGCCCAAAAGCGATCGATATCGACTGCCAGGGGAAAGAGGATGCACTGGACAATGAGGGCACCGATGATCTGGATGGTCGGCGCGACCACATCTCGTTCAGCGGAGAGCACATCAAGCCACACGGTATTGAGAACCGTGGAGGAGAAGCCGCAGAGCAGACCGCAGACAAGAGCGAGAGCGCCCTCGGGAAGACCAGGGAGCAAATTCGCACCACCAAAGAGAAACCCTAGGGACAGCGCGAGCACGGCAGGATATTGCTTGAGTGATCCAGGCGAAAGACGCCCTCTGCGCGCCCCGAGCACGATCAGAGACGCCGTGGCAAGCGAGGCGACGAGCATGGGGGTCATAAAGCTCAGCTCCGAGATAAAGCCGACATTGGAAAACACCGACCCCATCGCTGTCAAATAAGCCACGCCAAGCGCCGTCTTGCAGAGACCGAAGCCGAGCACTCCTGCCAATGTTTTCGCCAGCCCGTCGGCCATCGACACCTCCCCTTTCGCAATTCGGACTATTCTACTGCTCGCACATGCTCGCCCATAACCCGAATGCCTCATTTTTTACAAACTCGAATACTGCATACAGCTGATCAGGCCTTATTCGAAAAGATACCCAATTTTCGGTCATACGGGCGGGCGTATCGCTCGCAAGAAATGCACCGATTTTCGGGGTCGCGGCCGCCGCGATTGCGTTCCATACTTCCAAAGGTCCACGCCGCGCAAGCACTGAGTCGCGGCACCAACAATCCCAAAAGGAGGGAATGCGCTTATGAAGCTCAATCGCAGGGACTTTATCATGGGGTCCTTGGCTCTCGGTGGAGCAGCCGCCGTCGGAGGGCTGGCCGGATGCTCCGCCCCAAAGCAGACGCCATCTGATCAAGGAGCCATGCCGGACACCGGCGCCGAGAAAGGGATCCCCGAAATCTTCACTGACGGCAAATGGATCGGCACGGCCATGGGCCACGACGACGAGCTGATTGCCGAGGTAGTTGTGGCCAACGGAGACCTCGCCTCGATTCGCGTGCTGCGATGCGACGACACCATTGGCATCGGCACGACGGCGGCCCCCATGATGGCGGCGCGAATCCTCGAAGCGAAAAATCTCGACGTTGATGTCGTCTCGGGCGCGACGACCACTTCCATCGCCGTCAGGAACGCCGTCTCGGATGCAATCATGAACGCCGGCGGCGACCTGGCGACCTTCAGCCTGGGAGCCGCAGAGCCGAGCGGCGGGACCGACCAAGCCGTCGAGGTGGATGTTGCGCTTGCGGGGGTCGGCACCGCGGGACTCATCGCCGCCGTCCGTCTCCTGGAAGCCGGCAAGTCGGTCGTCCTCTTCGAGAAGCAGGACATCGCGGGCGGCTCGATGCCGATGACCTACTCGGGCGTGGCGGCTGCGGAATCGGAGCTGCAGGCGAACTACGCAGTCGGACGGCACGACGAGAACCCCATGTTCAGCAAGGCAGGCATGTTGGCGATCATGAGCAAGTACCTCGTGCCCGAGAACGACCGTTTCGATGGCGCGATGCCCTATCAGACCGCGATGTACGACAATTCCGGAAAGCTTGTGGACTGGCTGCATGGCATGGGCGTTGGCTTCTACAGCCTCGGCGTGAACCCAGCCTACGGCGTAACTCCCTATCTCGCCCCCGGCTGCTATATGGGCGGCTGCGGATACGCCAAGGACTTCCTCGTCGACCGAGTGGGCGCGCTTGGCGGCCAGATCATCTATGCTACCAAGGTCACTGAGCTCTCGCAGGATTCGGACGGGCGCGTGACCGGCCTTCTGGCTGAAGGGCGCGACGGATCCACCTGGACGGTGACCGCGAAGGCCGTCTGCCTCACTACCGGCGGATTCGCCGCGAATCCCGAGATGATCGCCGAGCACTATCCCGAATACGCCGAGTACAAGTTCAACTGCGCGCCGGGATCCACCGGCGAGGGCATTCTCATGGGCCAGAAGGCCGGCGGTGCCGTGGAATGCATGGGCCGCGAGCTCGGCGCGTTCCTCTCGACGACGAGCCAAGCAGGCTCCAACTTCGAGATCGCCTTCCTCTACCAGACGACACCGGGCATTATCGTGAACGCCTCGGGAGCGCAGTTCGGCAACATGATGTCCGACAATCACGGGATGCTCGGACGTGGCTTGCGCGATGCGGCCAACGGTGGCGCCTTCTTCTATATCACCGATGAGTCGGGGCGCATCACCACCAACAAGAATGAGCTCTACGCCATGGACACTTACAAGTGTCTCGAACGACGCGGGGACATGGTTCACTTCGCCTCAGTCGAAGAGGCGGCCGCGGCGCTCGACCTGCCCCAACTGGAGGCCACCATCGAGGCCCACAACGCCCATGCCCTCGCCGGCGAGGAAGACGAGTTCGGGCGCAAGAACCTCCCCTACCTCGACACCTACAACGGCATCTGGATCGTCAGCTGCATCCCCACCTTCTACCTGACGACCGGAGGACTGGCCATCGACACTGCGGGGCACGTGCTCACCGAAGACGGAAAGCCCGTAGCGGGTCTGTATGCCGCCGGTGACGTGTGCGGCTCCATCGAGGAGAAGGACGGCCGACCCTACGCCATGGGATTCGACGCCGCCATGAACTACGGGTACCTCATGGCGGAGACCGTTATCGCCGATCTCTAGCGGCTCACTTCGCCACCTCTTCTCTTCCTCTTGCGCCGGGAGCCTTCGGGTTCCCGGCGCCTCGCCTTTTCGGAACCCCCTTATTCCCCATCGCCCACGTAAGGGGCGAGCACGGCGGTGAAGACCTTCAGGTGGGCCTTGCTGCGGTTCAGGCAGGGGACGTAGATGAAGGCCTCGTCGTCGGAGCGCTGGCGGTGAGCGCCACGGCGGAAATCGTCGCCAGCGCGCTGGCGGCGGCGCGCGTCGGCCAAGTCGGCATGGGCGTCATCGCAGCGGGCGGCGGCCTTGCCTGTGTTCTCCAAGGCCCCCGGTTCCTCGTCCGCGTTCACCTTCTGCCCCGCGATCACCGCACGGTAGAGGGGCTCCAACTCGTAGGGCACGTCGTAGAGCGTCTCCAGGCAATCGACCGAGAAGTTGGGGCACACCATGAACAGGCGGCTTTTCGGCTCGGCGGCCTGGGCCAGACGCTCCAGCGTGGGCCGCGTGAAGGGCGACAGCCACGTGCGGCCCTTGTCGAAGCGACTCTGATAGCTGATGGTCCAGCTTCGGCGATCGAGCCCGAGCTCACCGGCCACCGCCAGGCTCGTGGCCCCGGTCTGCAGTTCATAGGTATCCCCCGCCTCGATGTCCTTCAGCGGAATGGAATGGAACGAGAACAGGAGCCGATCCCCCGACTCTTCGGAAAAGCCCGCGTTGCGGATGGAGGCGGCCACGGCCCGGACGTAGGTGGCATCCTCGCCGTAGCCGTCGATAAGGCGCACACCGCCCTTGAACCGTGCGCGGCGCACCGCCTTGGCCACACCGTCGCTCACCGAGCCGGTGGTGGAAAACGCCGACTGAGGGTACATGGGCAAAACGACAAGCTCGGTGCAGCCCTCCTCCTTCAGCTCCTTCACCGCCCGCTTGAGGGAGGGCTTTCCGTAGCTCATGCCGGCGCGCACGACGACGGGCAGCCCCTGCTCGGCATAGTAGTCGTTCAGGCCGCGCTCCAGGGAAGCCGTAATGGCAACGAGAGGCGAACCTTCTTCGGTCCAGATCTTCTGGTACTTCTCCGCCGAGGCGCGCGAGCGCTTGCGCAGGATGGTCGTATGCAGCAGCGTCCACCACACCGGGCGCGGCATGGGGCAGATGCGCGGATCCATGAGGAACTGCGAGAGGTACTTCTTCACGGCCTTTCTCGTGGGAGCCTCGGGCGTTCCCGTGTTCGCAATGATGACGCCCACCTTGCGCGGGGCGGCGGCCTGCTTCCTACTCATCGGGTACCTCTCCTTCCACAGAAGGGACGGGCGACGTTGCCATGAGCTCGGCCACCTCGCGCCCCGCCTCGGTCTTGCCCAGCGAGCGCGCGGCCAGCGAATCGAGCGCTTCCTGCAGGTCGCGCGGCAGATTGTCGGCGAAGGCCATGGGCTCGCCGGTCGTCGGGTGCTCGAAGGCGATGCTGTAGGAGTGTAGGAACTGGCGGCGCAGCCCCAGCTGGGCCCGGGCGTCGCGGGGGCCGTGGGCGTTGTACACCGGATCGCCCACGATTGGATGGCGCGTGTACTGCATGTGCACGCGGATCTGGTGGGTGCGGCCCGTGAAAAGCTTGCACTCGATGAGGCTGTAGCCGTCGTCCTTGGGGCCGGCCTCGAAGCGCTCAAGCACGCGAAACGTCGTGATGGCCTCCCGCGCGCTCGGCACGTCGCGCACGGCCATGCGGCACCGCTCGTCGGCAGAGCGCGCGATGGGCGCGTCGATCATGCCGGTGTCGTGGGCCATGATGCCGTGAACGAGCGCAATGTAGTGGCGGTCGACCGCCCGATCTTGAATTTGCGCCATGAGCTCGCGGCCGGCCTCATCGGTCTTGGCCGCCAGCATGAGGCCCGAGGTGTCGCGATCGAGTCGGTGCACGATGCCGAGCCGGTCGGCCTCCTCGCCCTGCACGTTGCACAGGTTCTCCTCGCCGCAGTGCCAGATAAGCGCGTTGACCAGCGTGCCGTGGGCATGATCGACGGAGGGGTGGCAAACGAGCCCGATCTGCTTCGAGAGCACGAGCATGTCCTCGTCTTCGAAGCGGATATCCAGATCGATAGGCTCGCCGTAGACCACCACGGACTCCGGCTCGTCGTCCACCTCGTAGACGATGGTGTCCCCCGCCGCCACGGCATGCTTTTTGGAAACCGTGGCGCCGTTCACAAAGACGCGGCCTTCCTCGATGGCGCGCGCGGCGGCCGAGCGAGAAGCGTAGAGCCCCCGGGCGGCGCACAGGGCATCCAGGCGGCTTCCAGCGTCCTCGGTGGCGACGATATGGCAAAGCGAGCGTGACATGGCATCCATTCTATCGACGTCCTGCCAGAGGGTCATCCCCCGAACAGGTTACTTCTCCTCCGATGCGACCTCCTTCGCGGGCGCATCCTTCCTCATGGACCAGAGCGTCCCCGCGAAGAACAGCACGAACCCGCAGGTAACCCCGATGTCGGCAACGTTGAACGTAGGGAAGCTGATAAACACCGTGTCGATGAAATCGACCACGTAGCCCAACGTGAAGCGGTCGAGCGCGTTGCCCAAGCCGCCGGCCACAATCAGCGCGATCCCCACCGTCTCCATAACGCCGGCGCGCTTGCCGGCCGTGAACAAATACACCGTGAGCGCGACGCAGACGAGCACCGACATCACTCCGAGGGCGAAGGTCGATTCATCGAACATACCCCAGGCGGCACCGGTGTTGTGCACCAGGCGGAACTGCACCAGACCAAGAAAGGGACCGGCCACCACCTGGCCCACGGAGAAGCCGTTGAAGTAAGCTTTCGTGGCGATGTCGAGGACAAGCCACAGAGCGGCAAGAGGAACGAAGATGGCGGCGTTGCGCTTGCGCCGGCTGGGAAGCCTCTCCTCCACGGCAGAGGCCTCCCCTTGCTCTTTCTCGATGGCTAGCGTCTCGGGAGCGGCCACTTACTCGGCCCCGCCCTCGATGGCGTCCAGCGCGTCCCCGCAGCGCTCGCACACGTCCGGATGATCCGGGTTGCCACCGAGCTCGCGGATGTTCCAGCAGCGCGGGCACTTCTCGCCCTCGGCCACCGTGACCGCCGCCGTGATCTCGTCGCCGTCGCCTTCCACAAACTGCACCGAGGCCACTATGAACAGCTCCTCGAAGACCGACGGGTCGAAGGAGCCAGCGGTCGCCACGAGGGCCGCCGGCGCCGTCACGGTAAGCGATGCCTCCTGGCTCTTGCCGATGATCTTCTCGTTTCGGGCCTCTTCCAGCGCCTTGGTGACCACCTCGCGGACGGCCATCATCTCCTCCATGGTCGCCACTTGCGCGCCAGCGTCGGCGGGAAGGGCGGGCACGAAGTCGCGCGCGGTGGGCCAGCCAGCCAGCTGCACCGAGGCCTCGTGGCCCTCGATGTCCCTGAAGGCCGGCGGGTAGCACTCCCACACCTCGTCGGTGGTGAACGACAGGATGGGTGCCATGACGCGCACGAGCACCTCCAGGATGTTCATGAGCACGGTCTGCACGGCCCGGCGTCGCGGCGAAGCCGGCGCCTCAGCGTACAGGCGATCCTTGGTGACGTCCATGTACACGGCGGAGATGTCGTTCACATAATCGTACAGGGCCCGGTAGACGCTGTTGAAGCGGTAGGACTCGTAAGCGGCCTCCACGTCGGCGAGCAGCTGCGAGAGACGCACCATCGCCCACTGGTCGAGCGGCTCCAGCGCGTCCCAGTCCCCCACGAAGTCGTCCGGCGTGAAGTCGTTCAAGTTGCCGAGCAGGAAGCGGAAGGTGTTGCGGAAGCGACGGTAGGCGTCGGAGACCTGCTTCAGGATGTTCTCGGAGATGGACACGTCCTGGGAGTAATCGCAGGAGGACACCCAGAGGCGCAGCACATCGGCGCCGAACTTGTTGCACATCTCCTCCGGATCGATGCCGTTGCCGAGCGACTTCGACATCTTGCGACCTTCTTCGTCCACGGTGAACCCGCAGTGCATGACCGACCTGTACGGCGGCACTCCGTAGGCGCCGATGGAGGTGAGCAGCGACGACTGGAACCAGCCGCGGTGCTGGTCGGAGCCCTCCAGGTACATGTCGGCCGGGAAGGTGAGCCCATCAGCTTCGGCACGGTGGCGGCAGACGCTCGTGTGCGAGACGCCGGACTCCCACCACACGTCCAGGATGTCCTTCTCGGGGATGAGCTCGGAGCAGCCGCAGGTCTCGCACTTCACGCCGCGCGGCAGGTACTCGGACGGCTCGTGCGTGAACCACGCGTCGGCGCCCTCGCGGTAGAACAGGTCGATCACCGCGTCGAACGTCTCGGCGGTGGCCACCGTGTTGCCGCACTTGGCGCACTTGAACACGGGAATGGGCACGCCCCAGCTTCGCTGGCGGGAGATGCACCAGTCGGGGCGGTCGGCCACCATGGACCCGATGCGGTTCTTCGCCCACGCGGGGATGAATTCCACCTTGTGGTCGATGGCGTCGAGCGCATCCTCGCGCAGCGAGTTCTTGTCCATGGACACGAACCACTGGTCGGTGGCGCGGAAGATGACCGGCTCGTGGCAGCGCCAGCAGTGCGGGTAGGAGTGGTTGATCTTCTTCTCGGCCACGAGCGTCCCCTGCTCGCGCAGCCAGTCGATGATGACGGGATTGGCCTCGTCGGTGGAAAGGCCGGCAAACTGCCCCGCCTCGCCGGTGAACACGCCGTTGTCGTCCACGGGCATGAGCATGGGGATGTCGAACTCGAGCGCCACGAGGTAGTCGTCCTGGCCGTGGCCGGGGGCCGTGTGCACCGCGCCCGTGCCGGAGTCCAGCGTGACGTGGTCGCCGTAGATGATGGTGCCCTTGAGGTCCTGGCGGACGGGGCACGTGTAGGTGAGGCCGGTGAATTCGCGGCCCTTGAGCGCGACGGGCTCGCCGTCCTCGCCGCGCACGAGGTCGTAGGATTCCCAGCCCGCGATCTCGGCCACCTGTTCCACCAGCTCGCGCGCCATGATCATGTTGGAGCCGTCGGCGACCACCATGACGTAGTCGGCGTCGGGGGCCAGCGACACGGCCGTGTTGGCCGGCAGCGTCCAGGGCGTGGTGGTCCAGATGAGCACGTAGGCGTCGCCCTCGGCGCCCGCGGCCTCGAACATCCCGGGCATGAGGTCCATCTTGAACTTCACGAAGATGGACGGCGACGTCTCGTCGGAGTACTCGATCTCGGCCTCGGCCAGCGCGGTGTGGCAGTGCTTGCACCAGTGAACCGGCTTGTGACCGCGATAGATCATGCCCTTATCGAACATGGCCTTGAAGACCTCGATGTCGGCGGCGTCGTGCTGGTGATAGAGCGTCAGATACGGGTTGTCCCAGTCGCCAAGCACGCCCAAGCGACGGAAGCCCGCCTTCTGGAGCTCGATGTTCTCGACAGCGAACTCGTTGCAAAGCTCGCGGATCTTGGCCGTGGAGGTCTGGTTGAACTTCTCGGTGCCGAGCTTTTCCTCGACCTTGTGCTCGATCGGCTGACCGTGGCAGTCCCAACCGGGGACATAGGGAACTTCGCAGCCCTGCATCATCCAGTAACGGTTGATCATGTCCTTGGAGATCTTGTTCATGGCATGGCCGATGTGGATCGGACCGTTGGCGTACGGAGGACCGTCGTGCAGCACGAACTTCTTGTGACCCTCGTTCTTCTTCAGAACCTGCTCGTAGACCTTGTTGTCCTGCCAGTCCTTGAGTCGCTTGGGCTCAGACTTGGAAAGACCGGCACGCATGGGAAAACCGGTCTTGGGCAGATTCATCGTCTGCTTGTACTCGTTTGCCACGGTACCCCTTTCATGTCGTGGGCGTGCACGCCCGATGGGCACCAAAAAAAGCGCCCGTCCCTGCAAGCTGGGACGAAGCGCCACAAAACGGGCTGCACGCCCGCAAAAGCTCTTCGCTTAACCACCCAGCTTAGATGCCCTCGCCCGCGTATTCGCGCGCTCGCATCCGTTACTCGGCTGGCCTGTATCGACGACCATCTCGGCGATGTCTACTAAGACGAACCTGCGCGGCACGTCCGTTGGGACCGCAGCTCCGGGGTGATTTTCATCGGTCGCATGCACGGGTTCTCAGCGCTCCCCGCTCTCTGTAGCATGCGGACGGCCGACTACTCGTCCCCATCAACGCTTATGTGGAGTATGCTAGCACGTTCCGCGCCGGCGAAAAACCCTCAACACTGGTTTTATACGTTCGAAATTTCTCGCTATTACAGCCCTTCTCTAGGAGCAAAATACCTGAAAGCACTTTATCGAAAGAAAGAAGGTTGCCATGCGCACGATTGGAATGCGTGTTGCCATGCGCACGATTGGAATGAGTGATTATACCGTTGGCGAGGAGTGCTTTACCGAGCTGCCCGCCGCACTGGCCGAGTACGGAGCGACCAAGGTTGCCATCATTGGCGGCAAACGTGCACTGGCTGCAGCGCTGCCGGGCATCGAGGCGGCACTTGAAGGTACCGATGTCGAGATTCTGGAGACGCGCGTCTACGGCACCAACAGCACGCGCGCCAATATTGCCAAGGTCGTGAACTCCCCCGCTTGCCAGCAGGCAGACGTGCTTATCGCCTGTGGCGGCGGCAAGGCACTCGACACCGTCAAGACGGCGGCCATCGAGCTCAAGAAGATCGTCTTTACCGTACCGACGATTTGCTCCAACTGCTCGGCCGCGACCGCCATTGCCGTTGTCTACAATGACGATGGCTCGCTCGAGGGCTATTCGTACCCCAACCGACCGGCGCACATCTTCATCAACCCCAAGATCATCGCCGAAGCTCCGGCGGAATACTTCTGGGCCGGCGTGGGCGATGCCCTGTCTAAGCAGCCTGAGGTCGAATACGCCACGAGCGCCGGTAATTTGGAGCACACCGCCGGTCTTGGCCTGGCACTCGCCCACACCTGCTCCGAGCCGCTGTTTACCTATGGCGTCCAGGGGCTTGAGGACGTGCACCAGGACCTGTCGAGCGAAGCCGTCAAGCAGATCGCGCTCGACATCGTGGTCAACACGGGCTATGTCTCGATCCTGACCAACCAAAACGATTACTACTACAACTCGAGCGTGGCGCACGCATTCTACAATGCGACGTGCAGCATTCCGCGCGAGGGAACCTATCTGCACGGGGAGGTCGTGAGCTTGGGCGTGCTCGTCCTGTTTGCCTATACGGGCGATACCGAGAACCTTGAGCGCTACGCCGCCTTTAACAAGCAGATGGGCCTGCCCGTGGGCAAGCTGATCTGTGCTTCCAACGAGAACAATGTTTTGACGGATTTCCTCACCACGGGTACTTACACCGCCAAGCGGGAGTTCTTCAAGACCACTTCGCCCAGCATGGACATTCTGGTGTCCTCGAACCTCGAGCGCCTTCTGTACCATGTCACCGGCAGTGATGCCGAGGTGGCGGGCCTGATGAAGAGCCTTGCCGGCGTGATCAGCGTGGGAGCGGCGTTTTTCGGCGCCTCATGGTGTGCCAACCGCTTCGTGACGCCGGTGAGCCGGTGGCTGGAGCCGCTGCTGCGGGAGAGCATCCGGCAGAAGCTGTCCGGTCAGGACGGGGCGGATGCCGGGGAGCTGCTGTCGGCTTTCGCCTTTGATACCCACAGTCTGGAGAAAATTCTGGAGGATGTGGCGCAGCGGGTGAAGGAGACCGGCGAGTCGGTGTTCTCCGCCGTGACGGAGAGCGTCAGCCACTCCATCGCCTACGGCATCGTGTACGCCGCCGCCTTTATCGCCATTCTGCTGGTGGTATGGCTGCTGCTAAAGCCGCTGGATCTGGCGGGAAAGCTGCCGGTGGTGCGGACGGTGAACGCATGGGGCGGCGCTTTGCTGGGCCTTGTGTGGGCGGTGCTGCTGCTGTTTGTGGCGGTGTGGCTCATGCAGCGCTTTAACTGGGTGGTGACGCCGGAGCTGATCCGGGACAGCATCCTATTGAAATTCTTTGCGGAAAACAATCCCATCG
>OLPE01001368.1_pt1 | contig 13858 bp, 15 predicted proteins | sample 1671901 | NCBI WGS metagenome assembly OLPE01 (sample SAMEA3136624, study PRJEB25190) | human gut metagenome | biome: human gut; feature: human-associated habitat; material: faeces | place: Austria | collected 2013 | reverse complement strand
CTATCCCTGCCGGTTAATAATCCAAATAATATCGTCTATACCAATCTCTCCTTATTTTTCAAAGCATCTGTAAAATCGTTTTCTATCATTTGGTTATAAAGTCTCTTCTGCGCCAGTTCATCTGTATAATACGCATAGTCATGATTATAATCTTCCATAACTGTTTCTGCCGCCATAGATGCATAATCATATATGGTAGCTATTGAAAGATTCTTATCTATATTTTTGTAAATACCATATTTAATCTTTATTCCTTTAATCGGAGCATTCTCTACAAACTCATTAATAACATTGTCCATTCTCCGATGATCCAGCTCACAATCATCACTTAATAAGCAGAGAAAAGATGCTTTTTCTTTTCTCACCGGTGCTGCTCAAGTTCATAATGCCTAACTCATCTAATCTTATATCTGAATCCTCACTTGCAAACGCAAACACTATTTTTTCGAATGTATCTGCATTTCCAATTCTTGCACATTTCATACGATAACGCAAAATATCATTACCATTTTTTATCCTGTAATGTATTGTGAACTGTGAGACCAGTTGCAGTTGTTTGCATATATTATTAAAATCCGTAGCAACCAGCATTTTATTTCTGTCTTCTTCAAATACATTGGTCTCTATATACTTTTGTATTACGGTTTCATATGTTTTCTTCTCGTTCATTAATTCATCTAACTCTGTGTTTTCATTTAGATGTCTATAAATCTGAATGTACTGATCTTGACGATTTACGCAATATATACTACTAAACTCATTCCCCAAAATGTTAATAATATCCGTAATCAGCATTTTTCCCCTTACTCTTCATTTACATATCATTTTATTGTAATCCCTTGATCTTTTTCAAAGATACTTTCGCTGTTGTTCCAAAGTTTCCATGTCTCTCTTTCTTTAAAATACAACGAAAAGTGAACTCTTATGTACTTGAAGAATCTGAAATACGATTCCTCCCTGTAAATATCAATCTGTTCCACAAAGCAAGTGACATGCTCCCACCACTTAAATCTTACGATTTTGAAGTGGGGGCTTCCTGCTCGATTGCCTTTTAAGGCAAAGCTAAAACAGGCTATCCCCGCGTGTCCCGCGGTTTTGTTTTTTATCTTCATCCGGTTACGGATTTTTTTCTTGTGCCGTCAGGCACATTCTTTATAGATTCTTTTTCCTTCTTCACGGATGTTGACTGCTGCATTCACATCCCGGTCTATCCTATTTCCACATTCACAAACATACATTCTGTCCGACAATGCCAGTTCCTTTTTCTTATGTCCGCATACACTGCAGATCTTACTGGATGCAAAATAACGGTCTACTTTTATAAGATGTTTTCCATATTCTTCCAGCTTGTATCCCAACATGAACAGAAACTGCCCGTACCCGTTATCCTGCACACCTTTCCCAAGGTGCAGCCCTCCGGACATTCCCTTCAGATTCAGATTTTCCACACATACTGCATCATATCTTTCCGCAAGCTCCCTGCTGAGCTTATGCTGGAAATCTTTTCTCTGGTTCTTTATCTTTTCATGACATAAAGCTACCTTTTTCTTCTGTTTCTGATAGTTCCGGCTTCCTTTCTCACAGTGGGAAAGCTTTCTCTGTTCCCTTGCAAGTTTTTTCTCTGCTTTTCTGTAAAACATAGGGTACCCGGCTCTTTCTCCTGTAGAAAATACACACATTCCCTGCATGGCAAAATCGATCCCAAGAAATCTCTCTGCCGGTCTTTTTTCCACTGTTTGGTTCTCACAGCAGAACAAAAGGCTGGCAAAATATTTCCCGGATGGCTCACGGCTCACAGTTACAGACTTCAGTTTCCAGTCTGATGGAATCTGACGGTGAAGTTTTATCCTTATGACGGACATCTTTGGAAGTTTCAGATGGGTATCCTGCAAAAGGATATTTCCGTTTAGTGCATTGGTCGTATATGAATTTCTTGCATGCTTCTTTGATTTATAACGTGGAAATCCGCAGGCTGGTTCCCGAAAAAACTTCCGGAACGCACTTTCCAGATGCAGCTGCGCATTCGCCAGGGCAAGGGAGTCCACCTCCTTCAGCCAGGGATATTCCTTCTTATATCCGGCCGGTGTGTTCCTGAGCATCTTTTTTTCTTTCTGGTAATAGCTGATCTTGTCCGCAAGCATCTGGTTATAGATAAAGCGGCTGCAGCCGATTGTTTGCTCTATCTGAACTCTCTGCTCTTTATTTGGATAGATCCTTATTTTTACGGCGCGGTTCATTCTTCTCACCCTGGCTTTCTATATACTGCCGTATCGTTTCAATCGTTGCTCCACCTGCACTGAGCAGGCCGAAGATCTGACCCCAGAATGCATCTTTCATGGTCTAACTCCATTATATTTATCGTCCTTTTTCTTATATCGACGGATATGTATTTATGAACTAATTGTTCTTTTTCAGTATACTACATCAGGGAAGGGAGAACGAGTGTTTCTTTTATACTATAGAGATTTTTTTTGAGCAGATATGCTCAGATGTGCAATTCATCTCACCACCTGAAGAGGTGGGAGAATTCTTGCTACATTTGTTAAATTCAGATTCCGACAAGAATACAATGGGTATTCTATGTGATCCGGATCGGGGTAGAAGAGGTGTAGGTAAGTGCATCGGACAGAATGCATAAAAATAATCCGGAATGTTTGTGTATTCATTCATATGGACGAAATCGAAAAACTGTAGTATTCTGAAACTATAATTTGTAAACCGATTTTACAAAATTAAAAGAAGGAGGTTTTGTCATGGGAATTATTGAAAAAATGCGTCTGGACGGGAAAAAAGGCTTTGTGACAGGCGGTGCACGCGGCATCGGGAAGTGTACAGCTACGGCGTTTGCGGAGGCTGGCGCGGATGTGGCGATCGTGGATCTGGACTATGCAGAAGCGGTAAAGACCGCGAAGGAGCTGGCGGATAAGACCGGGCGTAAGGTAATTGCGATCGAGACGGACTGCACAGTGCCGGAGCAGGTCGATGCGATGGTAGCGAAGGTCGTAGAAGAGCTCGGCGGACTTGATTTCTGTCACAACAATGCGGGTATCTGTATCAATGTTCCGGCTGAGGAAATGACCTATGAGCAGTGGCTGAAGGTCATTAATGTGAACCTGAACGGGATTTTTCTGACGGATATTGCGGCAGGAAAGTATATGCTGGCCCATGGTGGCGGCTCGATCATCAATACAGCATCCATGTCTGGCCACATCGTAAATGTACCGCAGCCGCAGTGCGCATACAATGCGTCCAAGGCAGGTGTGATCCAGCTGACGAAATCGCTTGCGATTGAGTGGGCAAAGAGAGGCGTGCGTGTGAATTGCATCAGTCCGGGATATATCGGCACGGAGCTGACTTTGAATTCTCCGACCTTAATTCCGCTGATCGAGAAGTGGAATGAGATGGCACCGATGGGCCGCATGGGCAAGCCTGAGGAGCTGGAGTCGATTTGTGTGTACCTTGCAGGGGATACGAGCACCTTCACGACCGGATCGGATTTCGTGATTGATGGCGCATTTACGTGCTTCTGACAGGAATTGTGTGCGAATATCTGCTTTACCGAAAAAAGGGCCTGAAGAGGCCCCTTTTTTCAGTTTGATGGTATGATTATAAAATAAACATTCTGGCGGTTGCCACTTCATGGACGCTGTGCCCGGTAAATTCTACGGTGTATGGTCCGGTCTGCTTTACGCCTGGATAGTAGCTGGCGCGGTGGGCTCTGTAATGATCCTTGAAGCTGATCTCCATGGTGAGTGTTTCAGGCAGCTGGATATGGCAGCTGGCACGGTTTTCCACACCTTCTCTGGCTGCCTGACGGATGCGCTCGCAGGCTTCCTCCGGTGTGATGCTGATCGTAGCCTCACCGAGTCCTTCTTTGACCGCAACGGTGCGGATCTGAGGATCCCAGTGATGGACGTGGGAGCAGAGCGCACGGTCGCCGCTCAGAAATACGGACGGTACGCCGAGCTCTGCCGCATAGAAAGCGTGCATGAGAAATTCACTGCAGAGCTCTCCGTTGAATTTGACATAATTATTGCCGCGGTTCATGGTATGGCTTAACGGATTGCCGTCGAAGCCGGCCGGGCTGTGGTATCCGACAAACAGAACGGCGTCAAAGCTCTTGTCGATGCCGCCGATCATGGAATCCGGGCTGTTCGTCCAGTCGCGGATGAAACGGCACTGCTTTGGAAAACCGGTGATATCCATGTTGCGTCCACTGTCATGTGCATCTTTGATATAGACCTCGTCAGCTCCGGCATCAATAGCTCCCAGCGCTGCGGCCATGGCCTCGCGCTTCATCTGTTCTGCCACGGCACCATGCTCCAGGTTTCCGAGGTTGGTGGACTCCCAGGATGTGGATCCGGTCAATCCTTCTACGTCTACGCTGATGTAAACCTTCATGTCGATTTCTCCTTATGATAAAAATTTGATAAAAACTATTTTTTCAGAAGCTTTCTGGTGAGTGTGTACTGCATGGCCACACCGATCTTCAGGCAGTCGTCATCCAGAAGGAAGCCCGCCGTATGGACAGGAGCGCCGACCGGTGTTTCCGGGGCGGTACAGCCAAGGTGGTAGAACACACCGCCTTTTTTTGCAGCTTCCTGGAAGAAAGAGAAGTCCTCTACGCCAAGACTTGGAAATTCCTTCCAGTTGATGTGCTCTTTTCCAAGAATCTCGTCGGCACATTCTGCAGCTGCATCCACCAGAGCATTGTCGTTGATCAGCGCATCATAGCCGGAGTGGAAGAGCACGTCGGCGGTGCCGCCGTAGGCAGCGGCAATGGAAGTGGCCTGGTTGCGGATGTACTCCTTTGCCTGGGAGCGGGTGGCCGCATCCAGCGTCCGTAAGGTACCATGGATCCGCACGTGGTCGCAGACGATGTTGCAGGCGGTGCCGCCCTGAATCTCTCCAAAAGAGAGCACTGCACTGTTGAGCGGGGAGATCGTGCGGCTGACGAAGGTCTGGAGGGAGCTGATCAGGGTAGCGGCCATGACGACCGTATCGACACCGCCTTCCGGGTAAGCGCCGTGGCAGGATCTGCCGTGCAGATCGATCAGTACTTCGTCGCTGGCAGCGTTGAGCTTGCCGTACTTCATCTCAAGTTCTCCGGTGTGGAACTGAGGCATGACATGGAGACCGGTGACATAGTCTACGTCAGGATCCTTCATGCAGCCCTGCTCAACCATCCGCTGTGCGCCTCCGACCGTTTCCTCCGCAGGCTGGAAGAAAAATTTTACGGTACCGGACCATTCACTGCGGTGCAGCTGCAGCAGCCTGGCAGTACCGAGTGCGATCGTCGTATGGGCATCGTGGCCGCAGGCATGCATCATCCCGGAATTAAGGGAACAGCAGGCGTGGGAAGGATCCTCCTCAATGGGAAGCGCATCGATGTCGGCCCGAAGTCCGACGGTGTTGCCGACCGGATCACTTCCCTCGCCGGTGAGAGAAGCCAGAATACCGGTATCAGCGATCATCCGGTAAGGAATTCCCCAGGCGTCCAGGCAGCCTGTAATAATGCGGTCGGTTTCAAATTCCTGAGTACCTTTTTCCGGATGCTGATGAAGCGTGTGGCGGATTGTCACAAGCTCCGGGAACAGTGTCTCAATATCACGGCACAGGTCAGTGGCCGCAAAAGCTTTCGAAAAATGAGTTTCAGAGGAAGTCATGTTATTACATCCTTTCTTTATAAACTTTATAAATAAGAAGCAAAAATAACGTGCACCTGGTCAGGCATTCATATAAATCCTGGCAGGTCGTGATGAGAGCCTGGAAACAATCTCATTTTTGTTAGTCTGGGCCAGCTGGCTGATCTCCTGGATATCGGGCGCGTTGTCGCTGCCGTTGCCGTAGATAATGGCGGTATCTCCGATCTGGGCGTCAGGTACCTGGCTTAAGTCTGCCATGCACTGATCCATGCAGATCACACCGATGATGGGGCAGCGTACACCACGGATGGTGACAAAGCCACGGTCACGCAGGTTGCGGGGATAGCCATCGGCATATCCGAACGGCAGGGTCGCTACCCGCGTATCTTCCGGGGCACGCCAGGCATAATCATAGCTGACACCATCGCCCTTACGGACGTTGGAAATATGGCAGATTTTTGTTTCAAAGGTAAGCGCCTGGCGCACTTTTACAAAGCCCTTGTGGAAGCCACGCAGACCATAAATCAGTGCTCCGGCCCGCACCATGTCCATACGGTATTCCGGGTAGTCTACCAGGGCGATGCTGTCCGCGATGTGCCGGAAACGGAAAGAAAAGCCTTCGGCCTGAAGCACATTGATGACGCGCATAAAGCGCTGATACTGTTCCAGATTGGAGGCATCATCTAAAAGTGCCAGGTGGGAAAAGATACCGTCGGTCACCAGGTAAGGCAGCTCTTTGATCTGAAGCATTTCCCGGATTCCGGACTCTGAGTCGGAAAAACCGATCCGGTGGAAGCCGGTGTCTACTTTCAGATGGATTCTGGCCGGCTGGCGAAGGTCAGCTGCCGCCTGATTGAGCAGACGGGCCTGATGCAGGCTGTCGATCGTCTGGATAATGCCGTATTCAGCGGCGTATGGAAGCGCGCGGTCCGGCGTCAGTCCCATGACTAGGACCGGATAGTCCGGAAAAGCCTGCTTTAGCTCCAGCGCTTCTTCTAAGGTGGCGACCGCCAGCAGTGCGGCGCCATGCTCGATCAGAGTGGGGGCGATTGCCCGGGCGCCATGCCCGTAGCCGTTGGCCTTTACGACAGCAGCCACAGCGGTCTCTTTTCCTACCAGCTGACAGATATGTTCCATGTTTTCAGCAATTGCAGATAAATCTACGCGAATCACAGTATCCCGCAGTCCGCAGTTTTTGATGTCAGTATTCATAATCCATCTCCTGTGTGTCATTCTTATCCGCTAATATTAAACCATTTTTTTTAAAATAACAAGATGAAACAGGGACAGAAAAGCTCTGATAATAAAAAGAAAAAGATATTTCGTGAGGTTTGTGTATTGACAGTGGGAACAGCTTGTACTAAACTGTACTTTAGCGTACAAAAAGGTACCATTAGCAAGATGGTACCTTTTTTTAATATTTGACAGATCACTGTTGTAAAGTAAAGAAGTGACTTGCTGCAAATGATGGACGCAAAAGATAAATTGAAGGGGGATTGTTATGCTTCGCTATATTGTAAAACGTGTGATTGCAGGATTTCTTTCGCTGTTTATGCTGATCACGCTGACATTTTTTCTGATGCATGTGATACCGGGTGGACCATTCAGCCCGGGTGAATACAGAAAGACACCGCCGGAGGTGCTCAAGCAGATCCAGGACAGCTACGGTTTGAATGATCCGATCTATGCTCAGTATGGACGGTATCTGAATAATCTTGCCCACGGGAATCTCGGCGTATCATTTAAAAAGCTGAATTATTCGGTGAACGAGCTGATCGGCAACGGAGCTCCGGTATCAGCCAAGGTGGGATTCTGGGCGATCCTTCTGGCCCTGATTATCGGCATTCCGCTTGGAACTACCGCTGCGGTGCGGCGCGGCCATTTGGCCGACGGTATTTCCATGGTGATCGCGACGGTAGGAGTATCGGTGCCGAGCTTCGTGCTGTGTGTGCTGTCGATGTATCTGTTCTGCGACAAGCTGAAGCTGCTGCCGACCTACGGACTGGACAGCTGGAACTGCTACATCCTTCCGGTGGGCTGTATGGCATTTGGCCAGATTGCTTACATTACACGTCTGATGCGTTCCAGCATGCTGGAGACCATGCGCCAGGATTTCATCCGCACAGAGCGCAGCAAGGGGATCCCGGAGCTGGTGGTGATCGGAAAATATGCACTGAAGAACTCCATTCTTCCGGTTGTTACTTATGTGGGCCCAATGGTAGCGGCGCTGATGACGGGTACCTTTATTATTGAGAAGGTATTCAGTATTCCGGGGCTGGGCCGGTATTTTGTAAATGCGATCGGAGACCGTGACTATGCGGTGACACTGGGACTGACCATATTTGTAGGAGCCATGATTATCATCTGCAACCTGGTTGTGGATATCATTTACGCCTTTGTGGATCCGAGAGTAAAGATTGACAAGTAAAAGGAAAACGGACATGAATACAAATACGAATTATACTTATGAGACAGAGATCCCAGACGCACTGCTGGCAGATTTGCCGGAGGAAGCCCGGGATCAGGAAAATATTAACCGGGTCAGCTTTACTTACTGGCAGACCTGCTGGAAGCGGATGAAAAAGGACAAGCTGGCCATGTTTGGTATTGTGGTGATCATTGCGATGGCGATACTGGCCGTTTTTGGCCCGATGCTCTGTCCGTATTCCTATGATGATGCTGACTTTATGGCAATTTTGCAGGGACCGTCCCTGAAGCACTGGTTCGGAACAGACGGGTTGGGCCGCGATATATTTGTCCGTACCCTTTACGGCGCACGGATCAGTCTGACCATCGGATTTGTAGCCGCAGTCGTCAATATGGTGATCGGAGTGCTTTACGGCGGCATCGCAGGATATCTGGGTGGCTGGGTGGATCTGATCATGATGCGTATCGTGGATATCTTGAGCGGTATTCCGAGCCTGATTTACCTGATATTGATTATGATGTTTTTAGGCAGCAGTGTGCAGAGTATTCTGCTGGCCATGTGTCTGACCTACTGGATCACGACAGCCAGGATGGTAAGAGGACAGATTTTCACACTGAGAGAGCAGGATTACGCTCTGGCTGCCAAGGTGTGCGGTCAGACCAAATGGCAGATTCTTATCCATCATCTGATTCCGAACAGCATGGGAAGTATCATTGTAACGATGACGTTCCTGATTCCTTCCGCTATTTTTGAAGAAGCATTTTTAAGCTTTCTGGGTATCGGTATCCAGGTACCGAAGGCGAGCTGGGGAACCATGTGCAATGACGCAATCCAGTATCTGACACAGCAGCCATGGCTGATGATTTTCCCGGCGCTGGCGATCAGTATCACGATCTTTTCCCTGAACTTTATCGGTGACGGACTGAGAGATGCGTTGGATCCTCGAATTAATAAACAGTGACGGAGTAGAGAGCCATGAGTAATATGACAGAGAATAAATTAAACCAGACAGACAGGTTGCTGGAAGTGAAAAATCTCCGGACCACATTCCGCACCATCTCCGGCGAGGTGAAGGCGGTAAGAGGGACTTCCTTTTATGTGAATGAGGGAGAGAGTATCGGTATTGTAGGAGAGAGCGGCTGCGGAAAGAGCGTATCTATGCTCTCAGTACTTCACCTGTTGGATGATAATGCAAAAATGGAAGCGGATGAAATTATGTTTCACGGAAAGGATATTTCGAAGATATCCACCCGTGAAATGCGTAAACTGAACGGTCACGAGATTGGTATGATTTTCCAGGATCCAATGACCAGCCTGAACCCGGTCTTTACGATTGAACAGCAGATCAGGGATCCGCTGATGCGCCATCTGGGCTATACAAAGGAACAGGCCAGAGAGCGGGCGCTGGAAATGCTTCAGGTAGTAGGTATTCCGAGCCCGGAGAGCCGACTGAAGCAATACCCACACGAGCTGTCCGGCGGACTTCGCCAGAGAGTGATGATTGCGATTGCCATGTGCTGCAATCCCCGCCTGCTGATAGCGGACGAGCCTACAACGGCGCTGGATGTGACGGTACAGGCACAGATTCTGGATCTGATGCGTAAAATGAAAGACGATTCTAAGACGGCGGTCATTATGATCAGCCATGACCTGGGTGTGATCTCCAGCCTCTGCAGCAGAGTCATCGTGATGTATGGAGGACTGATCGTGGAGGAAGGTCTGATCGATGATCTGTTCTACCGGACGGCTCATCCGTATACGGCCGGACTGCTGGCATCCATCCCGAAGGGGGATGGAGAGAAGCTGGTGCCGATCAACGGTACGCCGCCTGATCTGGTAAATCCGCCGAAGGGCTGTCCTTTTGCAGCGCGGTGCCGGTATGCTATGAAGCTGTGTGAAGAATGTATGCCGCCCAGATATGATCTGGACAGTCATCATTACTGTCATTGCTGGCTGCACCATCCGTCAGTCGAAGCGAAGAAAGGAAAGGTAAAGCTGGTATGAGCAATATTTGCATCGAAGCACAGAATCTCAAAATACAGTTTCCGCTGAAGCATAAAATGTTTCAGGAGAGGAAATATCTGAAAGCAGTGGATGGCGTCAGCTTTGCCATTGAACAGGGAACCACCATGGGACTGGTGGGAGAGAGCGGATGCGGCAAGACCACGGTGGGCCGTGCACTGCTGCGGCTCTATGATATCGAAGAAGGTGGAAAGATCCTCTTTGACGGGACGGATATCAGCAGACTGAACGACAAGCAGATGCGTCCGTATCGCAAAAAGATGCAGATGATCTTCCAGGATCCCTATACCAGCCTGGATCCGAGAAAGACCGTCGGTGCCATCATCCGGGAGCCGTTGATTTCCCTGGGGCTGATGGAGGGAAAGGACGCACAGGACCGCGTGGAAGAGCTGATCGACATGGTAGGCTTAAAGAGAGATCACTTGAATCGTTATCCACATGAGTTTTCCGGCGGACAGCGTCAGAGGATCGGAATTGCCAGAGCGCTGGCGGCCAATCCTGAGTTCATTGTATGCGACGAGCCGATTTCGGCACTTGATGTGTCTATCCAGGCACAGGTAATCAATATTCTGGAAGAACTGCAGGATAAATACAGCTTTACCTATCTGTTTATCAGTCACGATCTGTCCATGGTGCGCCATATCAGTCACCAGGTCGGTGTGATGTATCTGGGCAATCTGATTGAATATGCCCAGGTGGATGAGCTGTATGAGAATATGCTCCATCCCTATACCAGCTGTCTGATGAGCGCAGTACCGATTGCGGATCCGGAGCAGAACCGGCGCAGCCACAGGATCATTCTTCAGGGAGATGTACCGTCTCCCATCGATCCGCCATCCGGCTGTCCGTTCCGCACCAGATGCAGCCAGTGCAAGGAAATCTGCAAGGAGAAAAAGCCGGAGCTGAAAAGAATCAATGAAAAGCATATGGTGGCATGCCACCTGTATGATTGATGATACCTCATCCGCCGAAGCTTTGCGTGTGAGGATTCAGCAGCCTGTGTTTTGGCTGCGACAGGAAAGACAGTATCTGCCTTGGCAGTTCTGTATCATCGGGGACAAAATACCTTTTGACCCCGATCTCATAAATAAAAAAAGAAAAGGAGAATGAGTATGAAGAAAAAACTGGTTTCTGTATTATTGGCGGCTGCAATGGCAATGACCGTGCTTTCTGTAACGGCTGCGGCTGAGGGAAACACCCTGACCTATGCAATTTCAAGTGAGTGTGAGACACTTGATCCGGGTATGTGCAACTATCTGGGTTCCAGCGGAATGATCATGAACCTGTTCATGGGTCTGTATCGTGCGGATTCTACCGGTGCGGCACTGACAAACGGCTGCGCAGAGAGCTATGAAGTGAGCGAAGACGGAAAGACCTATACCTTCCATCTGTATGATGATGTATTATGGAGCGATGGAACACCGGTAACCGCAGGCGATTTCGAGTACTCCTGGAAGCGTATGCTGGATCCGGCTACCGCGTCTCCGGCTGTCAGAGATCTGTTTGATATCAAGAATGCGGAAGCATACAATGCAGGCGAGTGCAGCATAGATGAAGTGGGCATAAAGGCAACCGATGATACGACCCTCGTGGTAGAACTGGAAAATCCGACCAGCTACTTTGTCGAAAAAACTGCAGTAGCCAGCCTTTCTCCTGTCAATAAAGCGGCGGTAGAAGGCTCCTCCACCTGGTCACAGAAGGCAGAGACCTTTGTCAACAACGGCGCATTTATCGTAGAAGAAATCAATCCGGAAGAGAGCTATGTGCTGAAGAAAAATCCGAACTACAAATATGCGGATGAGGTAAAGCTTGACGGAGTCAAGGTCGTATTCATGGCACAGGGTACCTCTACTCTGACCGCTCTGAAAAACGGCGAGATCGATATGACCAACAATATTTCTACTCAGGCACAGGCGGAATTCAGCGGTACGGACCAGCTGCTGGACTTTGACTGCCTTGGTACATCCTATTATGACATTAACTGCGAGAACCTGACGGATGCCAGAGCCCGCAAGGCGATGTCTATGGCGCTGGATCGCGATACGATCACCCAGAGCCTGGTAGCAAGCAAACCGAAGCCAGCTACCGGATTTGTTCCGGCCGGACTTTCCTACTATGATTCTGATGATGATTATCGCACCGTTGTAGGCGACCTGATTACCTATGATGTAGACGGGGCAAAGGAGCTGCTTGAGGAGGCGAAGGCAGACGGTTTTGACGCAGATGCAACGTATGAGATTATTATTAAAAACGATGATGAGCTGAAGCTGATTGCACAGGCGATGCAGGCAATGTGGAAACAGAATCTGGGTCTGAACTTTACGATCACCACCTATGAGTCCGGTTCCTACTGGGATGAGTTCTATGATGGAAACTTTGACGTGGCATTTGACGGATGGACCGGAGACTACGATGACCCGAATACCATGCTTGAGTGCTTCACGCAGAAGGCATGCGCGACACAGAACAGATGGAGCGGTGAGAAGGCAGAAGAGTACGATCAGATCATTGCAGACTGTGCGACCATGACCGACCAGACCGAGCGGTATGCAAAGTTCGTAGAGGCAGAGAAGATTCTGATGGATGAGAGTCCGATCCTTCCGTTGTACTACAGAAAATCTCAGCTGCTGGTAGGCACGAATGTGGCGAAGGCAGTCAACGATACGCTTGGTCATACACTGCTGATGTACACGGAGCTGTCATAAGATTTTTATCGACAGAACACTGATAAGAAAACGAGGACACAGAAGATGGCAATAGAAGAAAAGGCACTGCGGATGCCGAAACAAATCAAGCCGGGTGATACACTGGGAGTGGTTGCTCCCAGTATGCCGGTCAAACCGGAGGAAAAGGAAAAGCTGACTGCGTACCTGCAGGACGCAGGATACCGGGTAAAGCTTGGAAAAACAGTAAAAGAGCTGTCCAGTTTTCATGGCTATATGGCCGGAGATCCGAGGGTACGTGCGGAGGATGTCAATCAGATGTTTGCAGATCCGGAGGTGGACGGAATCATCTGTGCCCGTGGCGGATATGGCAGCAGCCAAGTGATGGAATATCTGGATCTGGATATGATCCGGCAGCATCCGAAGCTGTTTCTTGGCTACAGCGACATTACGAATTTTCATTCCGTCTTCAGCCGTTACTGCGGGTTTGTCACCTTCCACGGTCCTATGCTGATCAGCAATATGATCAAGAACTTTGATGATTACAGTAAAGACAGCCTGAAAAGGGCGCTTGCTATGGAAGATCGATATGAGTTCCGCAATCCGGAGGGCGATCCGATGCACATCCTGACGGCAGGACGTGCCACCGGTGTGGTGACAGGCGGAAATATCAGCCTGATCGCGCATTCCATAGGAACTTTCTACCAGCCGGTGACGGATGGAAAGATCCTGCTTCTTGAGGATGTCGAGGAGAGCATCGCACATCTGGATATGATGATTACACAGCTGGAGCAGGCGGGAGTCATGAAGGGCATCCGGGGCATATTGCTGGGCAATTTCCAGGGCTGTTCCAATGAACGCTATGACGACAGCTATCAGATCGATCAGTTCTTAAGAGACCGGTTTGCCGGTTATGATGTGCCTGTGCTTGCAAATGTCTGCAGCGGCCATGCAAAGCCGATGGGGACGATTCCGATGGGAACCGTCTGCACGATGGATACGGACAGCGACGAGCTTGTCTTTACCTGTTAGGGGTCACGTCAGGTATCTGGAAAACAAAATGTTGAAAAAGGGCCTGTCCGGGCGGCGATCAGAAGATT
>OLPE01001363.1_pt1 | contig 13894 bp, 18 predicted proteins | sample 1671901 | NCBI WGS metagenome assembly OLPE01 (sample SAMEA3136624, study PRJEB25190) | human gut metagenome | biome: human gut; feature: human-associated habitat; material: faeces | place: Austria | collected 2013 | reverse complement strand
GATTTCGATAAGGCTTGGAAAGAAAATTATCGTACTAAAAGCGAGTACGATAACGCAGTTACCCAGAGGGACAACTACAAGGCTTCATTGGATGACGTAAACACCAGGCTGAAAGAATTTGAAGGTGTGGATGTGAAAGATCTGCAGGGACAGATCACAAAGCTTCAGGGCGATTTGAAGGCGAAAGATGATGAATATGCAGCAAAAGAAGCCGACCGTGTGTTTATGGATTCTGTTAAAGAAGCAGTGAAGGCTGCTGGCGGAAGAAATGAAAAGGCAGTTATCGCTATGCTGAATATTGATGCTCTGAAAGAATCAAAGAATCAGTCCGATGATATCAAGAAGGCGCTTGAGGATGTAAAGAAGTCTGATGGATATTTGTTCGGAGCAAATGAACCAATCAATAATCCGGTTGGCGGTACAAGCGGCGGTGGCGGTGCAGATCCGGGAGCGGATGATGTTGCTGCACTTCGAGCTGCTATGGGACTGCCGGAAAAATAGGAAGTGAGGTAAGGAAGAATGGCAAATACTATTGCACTTAGAAAACAGTATTCAACACTTTTGGATGAGGTGTATAAATTATCATCATTAACAGCTGTTCTGGATGGACCGAATGAGCTGGTCAAAGAGGGAGCAAACGCAAATGAGATCCTGATTCCAAAGTTATCTATGCAGGGGCTTGCGGATTATAACAAAAGCACTGGTTATGTAGCCGGTGACGTGACTCTGGATTATGAGACAAAGAAATGTGCTTATGACAGAGGTCGTATGTTTAATGTGGATGCAATGGATAACATTGAATCTGCCGGAATTGCATTCGGACGTCTTTCAGGGGAGTTTTTAAGAACCCAGGTTATACCGGAACTTGATGCATACAGACTGGCATCTTATGCACAGATTCCAGGTGTTACAACAGCAAAGGCTGCTCTTGCAACAGGAAAAGAAGCTTTAGCAGCACTCAGAACTGCAAGAGGAAAGATTGAGAATGCCGAGGCAAATCTTAGTACATGCTATCTGTTTATCAATCCGACAGTATATGGACTGATTGAGGACTTAGATACAACTGCATCTAAGAAAGCAATTGAAGGATTTGCAGGAATCATCAAGGTTCCATCAGGAAGATTTTACGATAAGGTAAAACTGAATGCTTCGGGTGCCGGAGGATTTACAAAAGATACCGGTGCAGTCGCAATGAACTTCCTGATTGTTGATAAACAGGCTGCAATTCAGTACCAGAAGCATACTGTATCTAAGGTTATTTCTCCGGATCAGAACCAGACTGCAGATGGATGGAAATTCGGATACAGAACGGTTGGTATTGCAGAATGTAAAGACAACAAAAAGGATGGCATTTATGTTCATACTGTAGCAGAGTAGGATGTGATTAGGTGAATGTAACATATGAGTATTACAAGGATTCTTTTGGCGGCTCTTTGATTCCAGAGAGCCACTGGAAATCTGTCGAAGTAAAAATGAGTGCCAGGTTGAACCGATATACATTTGACCGAATGGAAGAAGGTGCTTGGCCGGCAAAGGCAAAGACAGCACTTTGTGAGATGTGTGATTGTGCATATAAGTATGATCAGCGAGATGGAATAACATCTGAGAACAACGACGGGTATTCAGTATCGTTTGATGTAAGCCGATCAGTAGATTCGATGCTGTACAGGATTGCAGAAGTATATCTGGTAAATACAGGACTTATGGATCTGGTGGTGGATGATGATTACGAATAGTGATATTACAATTTATAACAGAATAAGCGGTGATTCCACACATTACGATACCTGGATCCGAACCGTTTTGCATGGTGTCCACGTCCATGTGGACCATAAGACTGCAGTTACGGATAACGGACTGAAAAGTGCGGAGGTTTACAAAATCCGGATTCCCGCGGATATTCCGGAAGCAGGGCAGTATCTTCCGCCGGATCAGTTCGCCTGCTGTGGCGGTTATGGATACTGGACCATTCAGAACGATGACCAGATTGTTCTGGGAGAGTGCCAGATCGAGATTGAAAGACCGGCAGATCTGAAAGCCGTGTTCCAGAAACACTGCAAGGTGACGAGTTGGTCTGATAATCGGTTCGGCACGACTCCGCACTGGCGGATCGGAGGCGAGTAAGATGGCAGGAAAGAAGGACTTCCGAATCACAACTCCGAGAGGCAGCGTATTTACAGTGACTGGTAAGAATGGTTCTACCACGGCACGGCTGGAATGGGCTCCGGGATTCGCACAGAAAAAAGCGGAGGGATTTTCAAGTGCGCAGGCATTTGTGGATTCCGAGTGTCTGCGCTACATGAATCCGCTGACACCAAGGAGAACCGGGATGTTGATTAAGTCCGGGACGCTTGGTACGGTGGTTGGTTCCGGTTCTATTGAATATCTTGCCCCATATGCCCGCCGGCAGTATTACGAGCATAAAACCAAGGCGAGATGGTTTGAGACAATGAAGGCAAGCCACAAAGATGCCATCAGGGAAGGAGCTGAGAAACTTGCCGGACAGTAAAAGAAAAACGATTATTGAGAGCATCCGGGAATATGTGAGGATGTATCCGGATATCGATAACCGGAAGATCAATATTGATCGTTTAGGTAATGGAATGGAATATTCCATTGATCCGATTGGAGCAGATCCCATTTACAAGAGGTATGTGGACGGGAGCTGTCTGAAGCAGTTCCAGTTCGCTCTGACAAGCAAGGAAGCCTATGATGGGGACGCCAGAACGGGCATTGCCAACAGTGGTTTTTATCAGAACTTTGAAGAGTGGACAGAACAGAATAACTTGAATGATATTGTTCCAGAGCTGGACGGGCACGATGCTATAAAAGTTGAAGTGCTGCAGTCCGGCTATTTATTTAGCACAGAGGTCGATCTGGGACGGTATCAGATGATATGCAGATTGATTTATAAGTAAGGAGTGTGAAGAAATGGCAAGTGAAAAAATGTTAGTTGGCAGACATAAGAGAGTGGCTTTTATGGATGCTGACGGATCAGGAAAGACATTTACCAGAATGACGGGATTTACCTCTCTGTCAGATGGAAAGAACTCAACAGAATACAGCCGGCAGTATGTGGATGAGGCGTCTGAAAGAAGTGACGTAGTCGGTTATGCGCCGGCAATCGATTACGAATTTGACCGGTATACCAATGATCCGGTACATGAAAAGATTGCAGCAATTACTGACGATGAGATTCTCGGAACAGAAGCGCAGGTTGATATTGTGGTGGTAGATCTGTTTGAACAGAAGACATCGGAAACAACTTGTACCGCACGAAAGAGAACATGGAGTGTAATTCCGGACACAGAAGGGGACGGTACGGATGCCCTGATTTACAAAGGCAGCTTTAAAGCGGCCGGAGAAATCACAAAGGGTACTGCAACCACCACAGACGGATGGAAGACCTGTACATTCACTGCTGGCGGAGAATAAAGAAGAAATGGGAGAGTGAGCCTATGAGCCTTTGGAAATTTGGAGATTTTGAAGCAGAAGTGGATTTCACGGATGCGGATTTTTTAGATGTGTTAGAGGAAGCAAAAGCAGAAATGTTTGAAGCAGGGAAAAAGGTTCCCATAACCGGAAAGCAGAGTGATATCATCCGTGCGCAGTGCGCGTGTTTTTATGTGTTCTTCGATACCCTTTTTGGCGAGGGAGCCGGGGAGCGTATCCTTTGCGGAAAGAACAGCATCAAGCTGTGTAACGAAGCGGCTGAATCATTGTTAGACTTTGAAACAGCAGAAGCAAATGCACTGGACAGCAAATACAATAAGTATATGCTAAACCAGAATACAACGCAGCAGTTCCCACATCCGCAGCCACAGCCAAATGGAAACCGTCAGCAGAGAAGAAACTACCAGAAACAGTATGGTAAAGGAAAATATTCCAATACCGGAAGGTAGCAGAGCATGAATATTTTATATGAGCAGTTTCCGGAAGAAGTCAAGGTGAACGGGGAGTACTACCCGATCGTGACAGATTTCCGTGAATGGATCCGTTTTACGGAGCTGGTTGAAGACGACTCGGTTCCGTGGCGGATCAAATGTGGACTTCTGTTGCAGTGGTATCTGGATCAGGTTCCGGAAGATATTGAAGCTGCGATTTATGCACTCGGAGATTTCCTGATGTGCAAAAGGATGTACCAGGATGATCTGGAAGATGAAGAGGAAGAGCAGCAGAAAAGTGGGAAGCCGGTATTTTCTTTTTCGGAAGATGCCGGCTGTATTTATGCAGCGTTCCGGGAGGCATATGGAATCGACCTGCAGCAGATCGATTATATGCACTGGTGGGAGTTCCGGAGCTTGTTTGACTGGTTGCCGGATGGTACAGAGATTAAACAACGGATTATGTATCGTTCGATTGATCCTGGAACAATCTGGGACAAGGACGAACGTAAACGGATCAAGAAGATCCAGAGAGCTGTTGCACTGAAAAAGAAACAGCGAAAGCTTGATGATTATGAGATTGGAGATATGTTCTCATGATGGAAATTAAAATACCGACACGGCGTGAGTGGTATCCGTGTCCGTACTGCGGTCAGCATCTGCTTGTTTACGCAGATACTGCAGTGTGCAGCGGACTGTATGTAAAATGCCGCAAATGCCGACGGGAGGTGGAGATAAAAATTAAGAATTAAGCACTTGTGAGCCCCTGAGCCGTGCTATCAGAAAGGACGATAGTATGGCAGATGGATATTTGAATTTTGATACCAAGATAAATGAAAAGGGATTTAATGACGGTATAAGTAAGCTTGGAAAACTTGGAAAATCTGGATTATCTATTGTAAGCAAAGCAATGACCGGGACGATTGCAGCAGTCGGAACAGGAGCTGCGGCAATTATAAAATCGTCGCTCGGCGTAGTTGCCAACATGGAGCAACAGGTAGGTGGTGTAGAGACTCTATTCAAAGACAGTGCGAATACGGTCATAGCAAATGCAAATAAGGCATACAAGACTGCAGGAATGTCAGCAAACAACTACATGGAAACAGTGACAAGCTTTTCAGCATCGCTGTTACAGAGTCTTGGCGGAGATACTGCGAAAGCAGCATCTTATGCGGACCGAGCTATCGTGGATATGTCTGATAATGCGAATAAGATGGGGACGAACATGCGTGACATCCAGAACGCTTATCAGGGTTTTGCAAAACAGAACTACACCATGCTTGATAACTTAAAGCTTGGTTATGGCGGTACTCAGGAAGAGATGAAACGTCTCATTTCTGATGCGTCAAAGATGACTGATGTCCAGAAAGAACTCGGTGTTACAGTCGATGCAAGTAGCTTATCCTTTGGAAATATTGTAAATGCCATCAGTGTTGTGCAAAAGCAGATGGGAATTACTGGGACTACTTCGAAAGAGGCAGCGACTACAATTGAAGGTTCTGTAAATTCTGCCAAAGCAGCTTGGGAAAACTTTGAAGCCGGTGTAATCAGTGCGAACAACTTGGTTGATACATTCTGGACAGCGGCAAAGAATATCTTAAATAATCTTGGCCAAATGATTCCGCGTCTGGGAAAGACCGGAATGGATGTGGTGGAATCTTTATCCGGAAAAATTGGAGATGCAGTTCCGCAACTAAAGGGATTTACGGATAGTGTTGGAAAGTTAGCCGATAAGCTGCAGAATATGAGCACGGATGAGCTCATGAATCTTGGAAAGACTGCAGCAGTGCTTGCAGGAGCTGCTCCTGCGTTTGGAATACTTGGAAAAAGTGCGGGAACGTGCGGTGTTATTCTGAACAGCTTAGGCGATATAAGCGGAGGCGTTTTTGCGAAGCTTGGCAAGATGCCGGGCAATCTGAAAAGCCTTGGCGCGAGCATGAAATCTGGGGCAAAAGTATTTGGAAATGTGAAGGATGCAATCCTTCTTCCGTTTAATGATTTAGCCCCGAAGCTTACCGGAGTATTCCAAAAGGCTTTAGGAACAATCAGTACTGGTCCGATCGGAAAGATTGTAAGTGATTTTGCTGAGATACCGAAAGGGATTATTTCTGCTTTTGGAAAAATCGGTCCTGGATTAGCCAAAACATTCCCGAAAGCTACAGCTGCGCTGAAAAGTTTTGGAAGTTCTATAAGCAGTACCTTTGGTGTGATCGTAAACGGCGCAAAAGGATTCGGTTCGCTTCTTGGCGGTGCGTTTGGTTCTGTTTTGTCGAAAGTGTCTGGATTTGGAAGCCGGCTTATGAGCTATCTCGGAATCATTGGAAATGCGTTTGTACCAATTCTTTCAAAAGTAGCCGGTTTCATTCCATCATTTATTAGTCTTCTTAATTTCGGTGCAGTTGCAGCCGTTGTAGTAGCCGGTCTTGGACTGGTCTACAGTCAGTTTGGTACACAGATTGACCAGATTCTGCTTCTGGCGCAGACCAAAGGACCGGAGATCATATCTAACTTTGGAGCAGGAATCACAGCAGCACTTCCGGGACTGATTTCATCAGGTGCAACCCTGATCCTGGGATTGATGAATGCAATTACGGCAAATCTACCATCGCTCATTTCTGTAGGCGCAAGCATCATAGCAACCCTGGTAAGCAGCCTGGGCGCACAACTTCCGCAGTTAATTCCGGTAGCGGTACAGATGATCCTGACTCTGGTTGAGTCGCTGATCAGTAATCTTCCGCAGTTAATAACTTCCGGATTACAGTTAATGGAAGGCTTGGCACAGGGAATTGCAAACGCGATTCCGCAGGTGGCAGCGAAAGCACCGGTTATCATCGGTAAGCTGGCATCTACGATTATCACGAATTTGCCGAAGATTATACAGACTGGTGTGAAGATTATCACGCAGCTCGCAGTCGGACTGGTTCAGGGAATCCCGGCGTTACTTGGTAAGATTCCATCCATGATCAGCCAGATCAAAAATGCATTTACCAGTGTAAACTGGGGCAGTGTTGGTATGAATATCATTTCCGGAATTGCAAGTGGTATATCCAGTGCGGTAGGAAGCCTGATTAGCGCGGCAACATTTGCGGCAAGTAGCGCATTAGATGCAATCAAGTCAAAACTTGGTATTCATTCTCCATCGAGAGTATTCCGGGACCAGGTTGGTAAGATGATGGCTCTTGGTATGGGAATCGGATTTGAGAAGAATATTCCGGTCGGATCCATGAATGCCGGAGTACAAAAAGCAGTCCAGAGCCTGCAGAGAAGTGTACAGCTTACGACATCCGTTAATCCAGATAAAACGGTTGGTGGAATAAAGAATAATCCGATCTTTAAGGATCAGGGATTTGATTACGAGAGATTTGAACGTATCCAGAGGAAGATTGCAAAAGAAAATGGTAATAAGCCGGTATTCCTGGATACGAAACGGATAGACAGACCATTACCGAAAGGAGCAGTGCCACAGGTATGATTGTATATTATGAAAATATGAACGGCGAAAAGCTAAATCTTTTGAAAGCTCCTTTTCGTACAACGAAGACTGACTGGTTCGATGCGGACTGGTCAGAATCTTCGGACGGATATGAGAAAACAGTGACGATTGATGTGTTTGGAAAGCGGGAAGAATTTCAGGCGAATATGGAGCAGCTATACCGGATCATTGCAGTTGATGCAGAAAATGATACCTACGGGAAGCTGTACGTGAATGGTGCATATTTAAGATGCAAGGTGTTGAAGTCAGCGAAAGAAGGATGGAAGGGATATGTGTATTCGGAAGTGGAGATCACCTTCCAGGCTCCAGAGCTTGTATGGGTAGTAGAAGCGACAAGACAGTTTTTTCCGCAATTGGAAGAAACGGCAGCATCCGGAATCGACTTTCAGTATGACTATCCGTTTGATTTTGCCGGAGAAAAAAGAGGAATCGCAGCATGGGATGTTGATCACATCATTCCAAGCGAGTACCGGATGATCATTTACGGACCATGTGTAAATCCGAAGATTCTGATCAACGATTATCCTTATGAGTTTTTCGTAACACTTGAAAGCAGGGAATATCTGATCATAGATAGCCAGAGAAGAACGATCCGAAGGTATTTGACGAATGGAACGGTACAAAATTTATTTAATCAGAGAGCACAGAAACAAACTGTTTTCGAGAGAATACCATCCGGGCTTTTAAATATTAACTGGTCCGGGGATTATGGATTTGACCTGACCTTATTTTTGAACAGGAGGGAGCCGCCGTGGTAAAAGATGTCATTCTTGCGGATAGTGATGGAAGAGAACTGGGAGCGATTTTGGACTCAAATATCACAGTGGATACGAATGGCGAGTACGAATTCTCTGTACAGATTGCAAGGTCGAACTGGTATCCGGAGCTGACCTTTTCAAGCTATGTGTATATTACGGATACGGAATACGGAGGCATTATCGGAGAGGTGCTGACAGATACAACGCTGGATTATGTGGAACTGAAGGGAATCACATGGCGGGGAAGACTACAGTATAAGGTGATTGAACCGCCTACCGGATCTGACTACAAAACGATATCCGGCGAACTGAATCAGGTAATGAAAACACTGATCGAGCCGGAGTTTGATGGATTATTCAGAGTTTCATCAGAAGATACGGGTATATCTGTAAAGAATTTCCAATTTGACCGGTACTGTACATTACTGGAAGGTCTTACCAAAATGCTGAAAAGTGTTGGATACCGCCTGCAGATCCGGTTGATCAAAGAACAGGACGAACCATGTTATATTCTGGTTGAAGCAGTTCCGATTACTGATTATTCTGCGCAGATTGAATTGTCACAGGACAGCCGCCTGAATTTCACGATGGATGATAAACAAAATGGCGTAAATCATCTGGTCGTAACCGGAAAAGGGGAAATGCAGGAGAGGAACGTATTTCATCTGTATGTGCAGAAAGATGGAAGCATTGGAAAGACGCAGTATTACAAAGGACTGAATGAGATTTCAGCAGTGTACGAAAATACGAGCACAGAAACAGCAGAGCTGGAGAAAACGTCCATGGAGCAATTGCAGAAGCTGATGAATAAAAAGACATTTCAGATGGATGTTGCAAAGCTTGGCATCGAGGTTGGGATTGGAGATATTGTCGGTGGCAGGGATTACCTGACTGGGATGTATATGTCAAAACCAATCGAAAATATCATTTATGAGATTACGAATGATGTGGAATCAATTACTTATAAACTGGAAGGAGAAGATGAAGAATGAAAATTGTATCTGGAAGAACTGGATCACCACATGTGACTTCGCAGCAGTTCCGGCAGATGCTGGAGGGGATTATCGGGCAGGGGAGTTATATTATAACAAGCGGAGAGAATCTGAAGCCGGAACTTAGCAGTAATAATCTGTTGAAAATCCGAAGTGGGATGATGGCGCATCACGGCTGTATATCTTGCGTGGATATTGGTACTTATGATGAGGTTGCACTGACAAATGGTAGTCAGGGAATGAAAAGGATTGATCTTATTGTAAATCGGTATACCAGAAATGCAGAGACAGAGGTTGAAAACTGCAGTTGGAAGGTGATCCAGGGAAAACCGGTTGCAAGTAATCCGGCAGTGCCGGCATACACTTCGGGAAATTTGCAGAATGGAGATCTTGTGGATGAATGCCCGGCTTTTGAAGTGCATTATGATGGAATCAATGTTACAGAAGTGAAGAGTTTGTTGAGTGTGACGGATGGACTTTCTGGATTAAGTAGCAATTTATTAAATGCAAAAGCAGATTTGGCAAAAGCCAATAATAGTATTGCGGCCATAAACAATAAACTGATTTCTATCGTAGAGCGAGGAACAAAGAACGGATATAACTATATAAAATATTCTAATGGGGATGCAGTTGCATGGCGTAAATACGCATGGAGTACTGACGTTGGTACAAGTTGGTATGGATTATATTTTGTTTCTAGTAAAGCTGTAGATTTTCCATTCACATTCAAGGAAGCACCATTGATTATAGTATCTCCTGGAACTACAAATGAACTATACTGGACGGGAGTCAATGAAGTAAGCACAACTGGATATAAACTTACAGTTTATTCGGTAAAAAAGGGAATGTGTTATTCACAATGTAATATGCTTATAATCGGAAAATGGAAATAATTTAGTTCTTTTTGTACAGAACAAATACATTCGCTAACGCAATACATGTTCCCACTCCGAAATTGTGTCCTTTTATGTAAAGCAAGCCATTACTACTGTTATAATAACAGGACGCGATATTTACCCATACATCCCAATCTCCAACTAGGTCATATCCGATTACTCCAATAGGTGTGTAGCCATTTACTGTAGGCGATTTTAGATAATAATTGAAATCCTTTCCTGCGCCAACGTTTATATTACTCTTTACCGTTACCTGCTTTACAGACAGTAAACTTTTTAAATTATTGCTCATTGTTGTCTCTGCATTTTTTAATTTGCTACTTAATTCAGTACGCCAGTTGATATACTGAAAGCAAAAAGGAGCAATGTATGGAAGCGAAAATAATGGATGTATTGCGAAGAATGCAACCGGTTTTAGATGAAATGCAACTACGTGAGCTGAAAGAAGTGCTACAGATGACATTTACCGGGTGCAGAGTAATCCAGGAAACGGACCTGCAGGTTGTAGACAGGAGCTGGGAAGTGGATCTGGAAGAGTTTCTGATGAGTAAAGCACTGGAAGGAAAAGCATCAAAGACAGTGAAGCAATATCGGTATGAACTGGTTCGGTTACTGACCTATATCAATAAGCCAGTGAAGGACATAGATTCTGGAGATATTTCTGGATTCATGCGGGCTTATAAAATGATCCGCAAGGTAGCAAACCAGACGCTAAAGAACGTCCGGGCGGTGTATAGCAGTTTCTTTGGATGGCTGCGAGATCGTGACCGGATTCGGAGAAATCCGATGGTGCTGGTGGAATCTATCAAAGTAGAAAAGAAGATCCGAAAACCATATACTGATGAAGAACGGGAGCGGATGCTGCGTAAATGCAGCAGTCTCCGGGATAAAGCGTTACTAGAATTCCTATATAGCACAGCGGTCAGAGTATCGGAGCTTGCAGAGATTAACAGGGAAGATATCCGGTATGCGAATAAAGAGCTGATCGTGTATGGAAAAGGAGCGAAAGAAAGGACGGTGTACATCAATGAACGAACCAACATGTATCTGAAAGAATATCTGGAAAGCAGAAAAGACAATGATCCGGCGCTATTTGTCGGAAGCAAGAAACCGAATAGCCGGCTGACGAAAACAGGAATTGAGGATATCATCCGGCGGATCGGAGAGAAGGCGGGCGTAGAAAATGCGCATCCGCATCGATTCCGGAGGACGGCTCTGACAAATGCATTGAACCGCGGAATGCCTCTGCAGGAGGCTATGATATTTGCGGGACACGCAAAGTCAGAGACAACCATGCGATATTGTACAGTGAATCAGGAAGGTGTACGGTATCATCACTTTAAATATTTAAGCGCATAAGTAAATAAACTTATTTATTTACACTCGGCATTGGTCGGGTGTTTTTGTTATGCGCTTTTATATATGTAACTTTATCAACCAGTAAAAGGAGGGATTCTGAACTAAGTAGCAATTTAACAAAAGCAAATACAAAAATATCTGCTTTGAGCACAGAATTAGCAACTACAAATACCAATTTGAAAACGGACACTGCTGATTCTGGTTGGAAATATATGACTGCAAATAATCTTTCAGAAAAGCTAAAATTTCGCAAAATAGGTCACGTGGTATTTGTTGCTGGATCGATAAGATTTTCAGATAATGGAAAATTTGCAAACGATCAATATCTAGGAAATGTCCCGTCAGGAATGACACCAAATGGTTATAACACATACGAGTGTCTTATTCCGATAGCTATGCATAATGGTGGATCTGCTGGAACACAAGCACGTATATACATAAAAAATGGTGGAGTATATATCAGCGGTACAGATAGTGCCTCATTCGTAATGATTGCATCAACGGCTTATTTTAGCTAACTGGTATAAAAATAGCTCTTGTCGCAAAAAGAGTCCATGAGCCTCCATTTTTGTACGAAGTAATATGAAGCTTATCGCCTTTGCTACATTTTCCTGCAAAAGTAGAAACTAATTTGTAATAGTTTCCGTTATTTCCCATATTTACATTGTTTAATGCACAAGCGATTTCCTGTTTATAGCTTTCACTGCTGATATTGGAGGAAACTATAACGATAAAGGCATATGTAATGCCAGCTTTCAAAAAGCTATTGGTATCCCAATTTACTGTTCCTTGCGCAGTTGAATCAACGATTATTGGTTTTCTGTTTTCTAAAACAGTGTTAGCTTTGGTTAAATTCGCATTCGTGGTTGTTATTTTGGAATTTATATTTACTAAATTGCTATTTAGTTCAGAATCCCTCTAAAAAGAAGAAAGGGGCAAACAGAAAAATGAAAATCACATTCAATGATGGTCAGGAACTGCAGATCCAGCAGGTCACTGAACAGACGGATGGCGCACTTCTGATCAAGACCATTTCAGCACACGAGGATCAGCTGAAGACTTTATTCTCTGATCAGACAACAACTAAGAGAATGTCTGTGAGCGAACGGGATGCAGATACCGTTGTGTATGAAAACTACACAAAGCTCGATGCAATCGTGAAGTACACGGCCGGCATTCTTGGTGTGTTAATGTACCGGGAAGGAGAAGATCCGGACAGCCGGATAGCAGCTCTGGAGGCAAGACTTAAAGAGGCAGAAGAGAAAAATACAGACCTGCAGTCAAGAGTCGAAAAAGCGGAGGAGAAAAATGAAATGCTCGAAGGATGCATTTTGGAAATGTCTGAAACGGTATATCAGTAAAACGATAATTGTGTTAACCATTTTATTTTTATTCATATTATTACAAATTTCAGGAGGAAAAGAAATGATGGCAATGTTATGGGCACAGCAGATTATGTTAGGAAAGAAAACTTATACACAGGTACCGAGACTTTTAAAGGACAAGGTAAAAGAAATCCTGATTGATTCAGGAGTAGAAAATCTGGTAACGGAAGAATAATGGAAGAATGAGGTATATGAAAGTGGAACAGGCAAACTATATCAAGGCAATTTTTACGGCAGTATTTGCTTTCCTGTCGGCGCTTCTTGGAGTGCTTGCAGTGCCGGTGATCCTGCTAGTGGCATGTAATCTGATTGATTATGCTACCGGACTTATGGCAAGCAAATACAGAGCACAGGATATCAATTCCTATAAAAGTATCAGAGGAATATTCAAAAAGGTATCCATGTGGCTGCTGGTTGTTGTAGGAGCAATTATTGATGAAATGCTTCTATATGCATCAAACTCAATCGGTTGGAAGTCACCGGTCACATTTTTGGTGGCGTGTGTTGTGGCAATGTGGCTAATCTGTAATGAGATTATTTCGATTTTAGAAAATATTCAGGACATGGGAGTGAATATCCCGGCATTTATGCAGCCGCTTGTGAAGCACATCCGATCGCAGGTAGAAGAACAGGTTAAAGTGGATAATGATTCAGAGGGCGAATAGTCGCCCTCTTTTCTTTGAAGGGAGTGAACTTATGGCGTTAAATGGAATCGACATTAGCAGCTGGCAAAGCGGGATCAACCTTGCAGTTGTGCCATGCGATTTTGTAGTGATCAAGGCGACAGAAGGGACCGGTTATGTAAATCCGGATTACGAAAGAGCCTACCGTCAGGCGAAAACAGCAGGGAAATGCCTGGGAATCTACCATTATGCCAACGGTGGGAACATTCAGGCGGAAGCGGATTATTTTCTGGCAAACGTAGGAAATCGTCTCGGAGAAGCAATTTTGATCCTGGACTGGGAAGCAGGAAACAATGCGTCCTTTGGCAGTTGCGACTATGCCTGGTGCAAAGGATGGTTAGATTATGTCTACCAGAAGACCGGTGTGCATCCGATTCTGTATTGTTCACAGTCGATCAGCTACAAATTCGATAACATAGGTAACTATGGCTTGTGGATCGCACA
>OLPE01001362.1_pt1 | contig 13937 bp, 10 predicted proteins | sample 1671901 | NCBI WGS metagenome assembly OLPE01 (sample SAMEA3136624, study PRJEB25190) | human gut metagenome | biome: human gut; feature: human-associated habitat; material: faeces | place: Austria | collected 2013 | reverse complement strand
TGAATGTCATCGGCTACAACCGCCACATCACCGGCACCTGCCAGACCGAATACGGTACGCTCTCCGGAAATCTGCAGGAGGTCATCTCCTTGGCCGATTTTCTCTCCCTGCATCTGCCGGGCGGCAATGCAACTCGCCATTTCATCGGTGCAAAGGAGCTTTCGTATATGAAGCCTACCGCCTATCTAATCAATACCGGCCGCGGCGAAGTCGTCGACGAAACAGCTCTGATCGACTGCCTGAAGAACGGCCGGATCTGCGGAGCTGCCCTGGATGTCTTTGAAGGAAATCTGCCCTCCAAAGACAATCCACTGCTTTCCATGGACAATGTCATCGTCACCCCGCATACGGCAGCCTTTACAACAGAGGCACTGGAGCGCATGTCCTATCAGGCCGCACTCGGTATTGTCGAGATGCTTGAGGGACGTCCCATCTCCTACCCGGTCAATCAGCTGCACAACTCTTTTGAGGAAAATAAACATATTCAGGCAATCATGAACTGCTATCGTTATGAATTTCAGCGGGGATAATGCTCTGTCCGGCTCCTCACCAGTACAGCATACAAAAATTAACTGGACTAATAACGCAGAATGAATTTTCATTCTGCAAAGAAGAAAAACGCAGGCGTAGCGGGCTACGTCAAGTTTTTCTGATGTCGCAGATGAAAATTCAGGCAAGTTATGTGGTACAGTTATTTGCAGTATGATGTACCAGCTGCACAAATTCTTCTGCCACACGGGAAAGCGGCCGTGCCTTGTTCCACACCAGCACATAGGTTGCCGTCACAGACGGCTCTGTCAGCTTCCGGATACAGATCTCCCCTGCGGTATCGAGTTCTCCTGCCGCTGCCGGAAAAATTGTAATTCCGACTCCCTGTCGGGTCAGCTCATAGGCATTCAGCATATGGGCGATCCGACAGCGCACGATCGGCTTTTTCCCGGTATCCCGAAACCAGCTGTTGATCTCCTCCAGACGGGATTCCCGTGACGGAATGATCAGCTCATAGGGCAGCAGCTCCTCCAGCCGCACCGGCGCACCGTCTGCACAGGCCAGCGGATGATGTGCCGGGATCATTGCTACCCACGGTTCCTGATAGACGGAAATGGATTCCACGCCCTCTGCATTGTGCGGCTCTGCAATAATCGCGAGGTCACATAATCCTTTCATCACACGATTCACGACATCATCTGAATTTCCATTCCACATGTTGTAGGTAACGTGCGGATAAACCCGGTGAAACTCTGCAATCCACTCAGAAAACAGCCGCGGCGCATATCCTTCCACTGACGCCAGATAGAGCGTTCCCTGCAGCCCGTGCTCCATCTCCCGGATATCCTCCGACGATTTTTTCACCAGCTCTAAAATCTGCTGCGCATACTGCCGGAAAAGCACTCCTTCCTCCGTCAGCTGCAGGGCATGCGGCTTCCGGATAAAAAGCTTCGCGTCCAGCTCCGTCTCCAGCTCCTGGATCTGCCTGCTAAGTGGCGGCTGTGCGATATGCAGCCGTTCCGCCGCCCTTGTAAAATTCATTTCCTCCGCGACTGCAAGAAAATAGCGAATATGTCGAAGCTCCATGATAATCTCTCTCCTCCCAGTTATTCAGGAATGTCTGTCGTACCGTTATCCTCAACACTACATGACTATGCGAATTCCTGTCCGTATTTCTTATACGCGCAGTACCATACCTGACAGGTATCGCAATACCTTTATTATATATATTTCACATTTTCCCGTCAATCTGCTATCATACAGTTATCAAAGAAATACAGATTCAAAAAAAGCACCGGATCTGCTGCTAACACATCACACACAGACGCTCAAAGGAGGTATCGTTATGAAGAAGCTTGCAATGATCAGAGAATTTATTGAGGAGTATTATAAGAGCTTTTCCGCTTCCTACCGTGGATAATCAGCCGCGGAGAATATGAGGTAAGAAATGAGTACAATTGATGCAGAACAGTGAGAGGGATACCGACAATGAAATATGACGGTATCCCTCTTCTTATATAGACTATAAACAATTTTATCTAGCACAAAGCCTTAATGTCTCTCACAATAACTGAGTGACTCACTTAAACTCCTTTTACTACAATTCTGCGATATTTGTCATGGCTTCCGTTCTGCATAGAAACGCCTACTGAACCGCGCAGATACGGGCGTTCTTCATCTGTCACCTTCAAAATTTCCTTATCATCCATAATCACAGAAATCGTATTTCCGACCGCTTTTACGGTAATCGTATATTCCGTTCCATTTTCCCATGCATATGGAGCTTCCGCAAGCACGCGATAACCATTATCATTTTTCAGAATCGCAATCTTTCCATCCGGAAGCAGCCCGGCAGCGTAGGAACGGATCGCACCCTGTACACGTACATTTACCATATGATTTGCACCGGTCAGCGGAGTAAAGGTAAATTCCGCACTGTAATCCTCCCAGTCATGACGTCCGGTATACGCCTCTGCGAAATCCGCGCACGACAGATGCAGCTCGCCATCCTCAAGATACATCAGCCCCTTCAGCTTTGTAAACTGGCTGATCTCCCGATGCAGCCCGGTCCATACTTCTTCCTGCTCCCTGGCAAATTCAACAGAATAGTCCGGCGCGCCCTCCGCATACAGATCATCAATCATACCGACAAAGTCTATTTCTCCCATATGCGCACCATCCACATGGAAGCAAATGCCGACTTCTTCTAAAAGTCCGCCCTCTAATGCAGGAATCTGATATTCCAATGTCTTCCACTCACCTTTTTTCAATTCCTGCTTTTTACTCTCATAAATCATTCCACTGCGGAGTTCTTTTACATACAGACTTACCTGCGCCTCATCCCCATACACTGGAATATAAGCACTCGCATGAAGCACCTGTCCCGGATAGACAAGCGGAGAAAAACTCGGATCATATCGGCTGTCACTAAAATCCTTTGGCTGATAGTAGGTTCTCTTATATATATAAATATTTTCACCCGGCTTTACCGGTTTTGCCACAAACTTCAGCGAACGACTTCCCGTTGCCGCTGTCTCATCAGTATTGGTGATAGAGGTTTCGTATTTTTTTCGTCCACCATCATCTAGGCTGTCGACGCGAACATGAATTGCATGCGTAGATCCCGGGAATTCAAAGTGGCAGCTGTCAATCCGCTTTTCTGCAATCTCGCCCCACGGCTCCGGCATTTTCTCACCGGCTACCGCATAGGCCAGTTTTGCGATATAGACTGCGCCAAATGGAATATCCATCAGATTTAAGGAACCAATGACACTTGAGCATGCGAGAAAATCATTGATCGGCTTTCTCCATTTTTCATATTCGATACCTTCCAGTCCATTGCGAACGCCCATGATTGTCGCCACATTTCCGACGTTGCAATCGGTATCCCAGCCACACATGTTGCAGACACTCAACGTTCTGGAAAAATCCCCTTCTCCGTAAAGCAAAGAAAGAATCATCACTGCAATATTCGGAATGATGTGACAGATTCCCGGATACTTGTCATATCCAAAGTTCTCAAAAATGTACCGGAAGCAGTCATGCCAGTTTTCCGGGTGCGCATCATAAAATTCCATAACCTTACGCACAACTCTCGTATACTCACAGTCTGCCGGAATATAGGAAAGTCCTTTTTCGATGATTTTCCGGATATCTTTTTCGATAAACGCGTAACTGATGCAAACTGCCACGAAAATCCCACCGTAAATTCCGTTTCCTCCATGCGTCACACTCGCCGCTTCTTTTGCAAAACGGGCAGCCTGATCCGGATTGCCAGGACTTACAAGTCCCCACGTATCGATAAATATCTGTCCACCGATCTGCTCTGCCGTCGTATGTCCATTCTGTTCAATGCTTCCGCTCATCGGTGCCGGAATTCCGTTTCGTAGGTTCAGATATGCCGTATGCTCAGTGGAAATTCCGTAGCCGCCCCACCAGAAGAAACCGTGCTCAAACGGAGCATAATTCAGAAGTGCCTCAGCCACATCCTGTGCCTTCACATCATAGCCATGTCTTCCATCTTCCAGTGCCTTTAAGAAAAACAGTGGGCCGTTGCTGTCATCATCTGCTGCAAACTCATGATAATCTACCGGATAATGATCCAGCTCTCCGTAAATATTTCTAATTTGCTCGTACGTCCAACCCTCGATCGGTGCTCCATAGCGAATACCGATGATCTTCGCCAGCCAGCCCGCATAAATTTTTTCGATAAATTCTGCTCTCATTCCTTTTTCACCCACCAGAAAATCTGTTTGTCCTTTCTTCAAATATACCATTATTATAATCAATCCCTATTTGCTTGTATATAGGCTTCTTTCAATATAAATAGATATTCATTTAGTGCTCCGCACACCTGTTATGAAGCGGGAGAATGCTTATTCTGCGTTCAAAACTGAAAAACCGCCCGAAAGTAAAACCTCCGGGACAGTCCCATCATTTTTATATCAGCTTTTCTACGGCATACCGTAACGTCGTATCCTCTCCGACATTACCCGGAAAGATCACATACGGGATGCCCGGGAACTTACTCTCCGCGCCCGTCTGCCAGACCGGAATACCCGGCTCAATCTGTCCCAGCACATTTGCCCGCTTTACGCCAAGCGCCTTTGTCCCGACATCGCTGGATGTGATTCCTCCTTTTGCGATAACAAATTTGGGGATGACTGACAGCCCTCCGACCAGTGACTGTACTGCATCAGAAATACGGACGGAAAGTCGAAGTTCATCCTCTTTATTGCCGGTATCTGCCGTGACCAGCGCTCTACTCGTATAGCAGCAAACGGTTTTCCCATCGCGAATCCATGCTTCCTCAAGCGCAAGACACCGCTCCACCTCTTTTTCCAGCCCGCCTGCCACTGTCACTTTTGTTGCATCCAGCTCAACAAACCTGATATCCGAAAGCTGTTTCAGCGCTTCCAACTGTCTGGTTGTCTTTTCTGTATGAGAGCCGACTACAATAATTCCGCCATGCAACTCATTTGTACGAACCATCTGCTCTCTTTCAAGCAGCGGCTGATCTGAAATACCACCCATCACCTTTACAATCGCGGCAGCAGTTCGGAACATAAATACCTTTCCCTTTGCCATTGCCCGATACAAGGCAATGCAAAATACCTTCAGATCTGCATAATCTACTGCATTCACAATGATTTTATTAAATCCCTGCACATGCAGAAGCTTCTGCTCAATCTCATCGATTGCCATCCGATGAATTTCATCCAAAGAAATACAAACGACATTTCCGGCCAGATATGCACCCTTCGTCTTTTCTTCCACATACTCCGGCATAGTCGCCGCCCGATAACCAAACGTCTTATCTTTCGCGAACTCTGTCTCATTTGCCGGAATCAGCTCATTTCCATAGCGCACATAATGGACATCATCAATGGTAAATCTTCCACCCTCTTTAAAAAACGGACACAGGATTTCTCCGTCAATAATACAACCGGTATTTTTCTCATAATTTGTCCTGAGGATCTCGGTCTCTAACGGGTAATGTCCGCGCAGGGTGCTGTCGCTTCTGCTGATGAAAATATATTCTTTTCCAAGCTCCTTCGCCACCGCGCCCACATTTGCTGCAATCTCATTATGTGCCAGCGTTGTCTCATCCTGTGTAAAGCCTCTGGAATTGGTCAGTATATAAAATAAATTGTTTTTCTCCTGAAAGCCCTGACGGATACTGTCCTTCGTCCAATCTGTGTAGACTGAAATATCATGAACCGTCTGCACACCGGTTGGATCATCATCTAACACAACGATCTTTTTCTGGTTTGCAGATATCTCCTTCCGAAGAAGCTGATCTATTTTCGTCTCATCAATTTTTGCATAGGTGGTCAAAACATCTGTGCTCAATGCCATTTTCCGCACCCCCGTCAGTTCTTCTTTTCTACCTTTACATCCGCCAGCGCTTCAAAATACTGCACGATTCCGCCATGATCATCGCCCATATGTCCATGAAGCTTTAAGGTCTGTAAAATCTCATACAGCTGTGCAGTATATGGAATCGGAACATCCATCGCATGCGCGGTCTCCACTACATTTTTGATATCCTTGTGATTGATCCGAATCGGTCCGCCCGGCTTGAAATTTCGCTCCAGAATCATCGGAATCTTCGCATCCAGAACTGCACTTCCGGCAAGCCCGCCCCGAATCGCACCATATACCTTCTCACAGTCAACCCCTGCTTTCGCAGCAAAAACAAATGCCTCAGATACGACTGCGATTGTATTGTTTACAATAATCTGATTTACCAGCTTCGCCACACTGCCGCTTCCGGAATCCCCGATTAAAAGCGCTGAAGATCCAAGAATGTCAAAACACTCCTTCATTGCGTCAAAATGTGCCTGCTCGCCTCCCACCATAATAGCCAATGTCCCCGCTACCGCACCCGGCTCTCCACCAGATACAGGTGCATCAAGGAATCCAACCCCTATCTCCTTCAGCTTTGTATAACACTCTCTGGATTCTACCGGCGTCACAGAACTCATATCACACACAATGCTTCCCGGCCGAATTGTTGATGCAACACCGTTTTCGCCGAACAGAATCGCTTTTGTAATCGCTCCATTTGGTACCATGATAATAATCTTGTCACATTGTGCGCCAATCTCTGCATAGCTGCCTTCCTTTCCGCCTGCAGCTACTACATCCTTTACCGCTTCCTGATTCAGATCAGAAACAATAACCTCTGCATCTGCCTGTAACAGATTCTTTACCATAGGACGACCCATAATGCCAAGACCGATAAATCCAATTTTCATATGTATTATCCAACCCTTTCCAGTTCTTTGCTGTAATTCACGACTTCATCTATTGTCGGAATTGAAGACTGTGCACCCTTTCTTGTCACTACGATCGCAGATACACGGTTTGCAAATTCTGCTGCTGCTTCAAGTGATTCCCCATTCAAAAGCATTGCAGCCAACGCTGCTGTAAAGGAATCTCCTGCTGCCGTCGTATCGACCGCCTTTACCTTGCATGCTGGAATCCGAATCTCTTCTCCAGACTCTGGATTGATGTATACTCCATCACCACCAAGCGTCACGAGCACATTTTTCACACCGCGTGCCTTTAACGCCTGTGCGGCTTCGGTCAGATGCTTTTGTGCTTCCGCAATTCCGGTCAGCATACCAAGCTCTGTCTCATTTGGTTTTACAATATCTACATATTCATACAGCTCTTCCGGAAAATGCTCCGGCACCGGTGCCGGATCCAGAATCACTGTCTTACCAAGCGATTTTGCAAGCTTCGCCGCATAGCATACCGTATCAAGCGGAATCTCCAGCTGTAAAATCATAATCTCGCACTGTTCGATCAGCACCCGGTTTGCTTCAATATCCTCCGGTCGAAAAGCAGAATTTGCTCCTGGCACGACTACGATGCTGTTATTACCACTTTTGTTCACCGTAATAAACGCAGTGCCTGTATTCTGCCCTTCTTTCTTTAAAAGTCCACCTACCTCAACACCTGCTTCGGAAAGGCTTTTCAGCTGAAGCGCTCCATAATCATCGTCACCAATTGCGCCAAGCATTGCAACATCTGTACCAAGTCTTCCCGCTGCACACGCCTGATTTGCACCCTTTCCGCCCGGTACAAGTGTCATGCCATCACATAAAATTGTTTCTCCTTCAGCCGGCATATGATCCACATTCATAACCATATCCACATTCAGGCTGCCTACCACCAAAATCTTTCCCATATTTGTATCATCCTTTCACACTTCCTGCAGTAATACCCTCAACAAAATATTTCTGGAACGGGAGAAACAGACAGATCGGAATCGCTGCGGATACAAGTGATGCCGCAAAAATGTAAGTCCACTGAATCGCCCGTTCTCCGCTGAAGGCACTGATTGCGATCTGGATCGTGCGGATCTCCTTTGATCTCGCTACGAGTAATGGCCACATATAGGAGTTCCACTGATTCATGAATATCATAAGGCCTGCTGTAATAAAGATCGGAACAGAAATCGGCATAATGATGCCCAGAAAAATTCTCGGCCAGGAAGCACCATCCACACGTGCTGCCTCGATCAGCGCTACCGGGATATCCTTAAAAAACTGGATGAATAAAAATGCAACCAGTCCATCCGCGATTGCCGGAACAATCATTCCTGCGTAAGTATCGACCATCTTCATCTTATTTGCAACATCGTAAAGCGGAATTGCAATTGACTCAAACGGTACCATGAAAGAAATCAGAACGAGTGCATACAAAAGCTTTTTCCCTTTAAATTCAAAGCAGGTGAATGCAAAGCCTGCGATAGAATTGACCATACAGCCAAAAAAGATCGTAACCACTGTCACAATTACCGTATTTAGAACCGGACGCCAGAACGAATACTTTGTAAAAATAATAACATAGTTTTCAAACGTAATCTTCGCCGGAATCAGTGCCTTAAAAGAAAACGGAAACATGTTCTGGAACAGATCCTCCTGTGTTCGCAAGGATGCCGACAGACAATAGACAATCGGGAAAAGCGATACAACTACCATAATAAACAGCACAACATACAGTACTATTTTTGAAATAACACTTTTTTCTTTTATCGTCATCTCTAGGCCTCCTTTTCTGTCATAAATTTATTCTGAATCACACAGATACCCACAACGATCACAAGCAAAATTGTCACAATACATGCCTGTCTCTGCCGGTTGGAATATACAAATGCAGATTTATACGCTTCGTACATCAGCAGATTGGTGCTTCCCTGCGGGCCACCCTCCGTTGCAATCTGTACCGGCGCAAACAGCAGGAAGTTTGCTGTCGTGTTGGCTACCAACACAAACAGTGAGGTGTTTTTCAGAAGCGGGATTGTAATACGGAACAGTGTACTGAAAAATCCAGAACCATCCATCTTTGCGGATTCATAAACCGAAAGATCAATACCCTTTAAGCCAGCGAGGAAGAACATCATCCAGTAAGCGCATCCGCGCCAGGACGAAATCAGGATAATGGACAGCAGTGCCCAGTTTTTATCAATCAAAAATCCGATCGGCTTTACTCCAAATGTGCCGAGGATACTGTTTACAACACCATTATTTACGTTTAACAGCATCTGCCAGATAACGGTAGATACACTCAAAGATACGCAAAACGGAAGGTACAAAATAGTACGAATCGACTCAATTCCTTTAATATGCGTATTCACCAGCATTGCCATAATAAAGGAAACGATAATCTGTATCGGAATAATCATCAGATTAAATTTTAAGGTTACCTTTAAAGAATTCCAAAAGGTTTTATCTGCAAATAAAAATTTGTAATTGTCAAGTGTCACTGCTCCATCCTTGGACAGAAATGCCTGAACGACACTGATAATAATCGGATATATCTTAAAAACACAAATCAAAACTACCGTCGGCGCTACCAGAACATATGGGAGCCACTTATTTTTAATATGTATTCCGCCCATGTAATGACGTCTCCTTTCTTTTCTCTGCCCATTTCTGAGCGCTTCTTTTTCTCATTACTCCTCTTTTTCCCTTTAGAAAAGGCGGCAGCCGCTCGGGCGCCGCCTTCTGTTCAATTTCTGCGTTTTACTGCTTATAAGATGCCACTGCGGAATCAAACTGCTCTACGGCGTAGTTTAAGGTATCCTCTACATCTGCACCATTTCTGACATCTTCCCATGCCTGATCCAGAATTGTGGAATACTCTCCGAATACCGGCGTAACGGCACGCGGATATGCAGTGTTTGCTGCCTCGTATGCTGCGATCTTCATGTCCTTAGTTGCATTTTCATCGTTTGCAATCTCTTCCTGCTTGTCAAGGCGGCTCGGAACATCGCCATTGATGCTCAGCCACATATCACTTCCCTCACCAAGTGTGAAGTACTTGATAAACTCAGCTGCTGCATCCTTGTTTTCAGACTGGGAATTGATACCAAAGTACCAGCTACCGGTAGAGGTTGCCACTTTATCCTCATAGCCCTCAAAGCATGGAGCATAAGTGCAGTCAATCTCATCATCACAGGTCATACCATTTCTTGTCCAGGTTCCGCCAACCATGAATACCATCTTTCCGGAATAGAACATATCTCCAAGCTGATCTGCGTCATATCCTCTGGATGCGATACCATCATTTACAAGACCCTGATACCAGGTCATTGCCTTGATCCACGGCTCTGTATTTACAACGCCGTCAAGAGAATATCCATCTTCGCTGATGTTGGCTCCGCCCATGGAGTTTGGAAGCATGTTCATCTGGTAAATACGGCTTACCTGCTGGAAATCCAGTCCGATAATCCCTTTGCTTCCATCCGGATCCAGTGCTTCCTGAGCCTGTTTTGCCATATCTGCCACCTGCTCGTAGGTCAGGCGATGCTCTGCATCATTTTCCGGAAGCTCAATTCCAGCCTCCTCCAGTAAGGTCTTATTGTAGTACAGCTCCTGACAGGATGTATTCTCCGGTGCTGCATACATGGTATCTTCCCATACACCTGCTGTATAGGATGCCTCATCCCATTTTGCCTTGTCTTCATCGGTGAAATACGGATCGAGCGGCTCAAGATATCCGCTGGAGCCATACTTTGATACATAAGTCACGTCAACACTCATAACATCAAAGTCTGCATTTCCCGATGCGCTCTTTGTCTCGATAACCTCAAACAGATCGTTGAAAGAATAAAACTCTGCTTCCACATGAATTCCTGTCTCTTCCTCAAACTTCTCCAGAATCGGGACGGTAAGTCCTTCCCACCCCGTCTCTCCAACGCCCTGTGATACCCAACGGATTGTCGGCTTATCCTCTTCTGCAAAGCCTGTCATTGTCATGCCTGATGTCATGCCGGCTGCCATCGCCGCCGTCAGCCCAAATGCTACCATTTTTCTGTACTTCATACTATATTCTCCTTTTCTTTTTTATATTTATATCATTTACTTTTTCAGTTTCTCAAATAAGTCTGCGAACAGATTGTCACGCTTGATGTGGTATACATATTTGATAAAATGGCGATTGTTATCAAAGGCATACCTGTCATCATACTCCGGAATCGGACTATGAATCAGACAATCCTCTTCAAAGTCACCGTCCAGCAGCCATGCCACCGCTGTCACATCCCAGATCGGTCTTGTCCAGGTAGAACCACCATAGCAGGCACGTGCCTCCTCGGTCGTCACATCAATCAGGTAATCACAAAGCTTGTTCTTCCCTCTCAAGTGATACTCCAGCTCCGGTCCGCTTGTCGTAAATGCAGATACGACACCCATACACGGAAGCTGTACAAGCGGCACGCCGCATCCAAATACAATTCTTGCACCTGCCACATCCTGATACAGGTTAAACTCCTTGTTGTTCGGCCAATTCAGTGCATGTCCGCCCAGCCAGATCAGTACAATACGATCTCTGATCGCCGGATTCATTATCAGCGCAGAGGATACATTCGTAATGGCACCGATCGCAATGACATACAGTGGATGCTCCTCCGTATAATTCATAGCTCTTTCTGCCAGATCCTTTGCCGCATCTGAAATCACCGGCTCTGTCTCAGACGGCATATATTCCGTCGATCCGCGATAAACGACCTGCTTCAGATCCTCACGTTCCAGCAGGGTAAGAACATTCATGATCTCCTGATAGCTCTTCTCCATGCCATCTGCCGGACCTGTTGACTTCTCATTAAAAAACGGCGCTGCATAAATTGCTTTCAGATTCAGCTTCTCATCAGACTTGATCAGATATGAAAGTGCAAACTGGTCATCAATCTCATTGTACGTATCGGTATCGATGACAACATCTACTCTTCCCTTCGGCTTTTCCAATCTCTGAATCAGCTTTGCATTATCAATGACTGATTTTGTCCCGACAACGCCTGCAAACTCCTGCCACTCCTGTTTTTTCTTCTCGTTATCCATTGTCCTTTCTTTTGCCCTCCCATACATTTTGTAAGGAAAATATTTTCCTAAACTTCTTTTTTCATGTGTTTATACTACATCTGAAATATCTTTTTGTCAATACGATTTCTTAATTTTGTATAGGAAAAGTTTTTTTCTTTTCTTTTTCCTATTAATATTGACGATTTCAAGCAGAGGTTTTGAAAAAGTATATTTCTTTATAAGTACTTTTAACAAAAATCCGGAGATAATAATTGAAGGCTAAAAACCGAAGCTTCGATTTTTAGCCTTTTTCCCTTCTTTATCCGTTTCACTATTCTCCATAATTTTATCTTCGAGTCTTTCCAGCAAATTTTCCACAGCCTTTATCCGCAGCACACGCATATTCGGAACCAATACCAACTCAGCAATCGCTTCAGCAGAGTGTCTACGCCTTTTCCCCTATCATCCTCTCTTTGATCTCCTGAAGCTGTTCCATCGAAATATTTACTGCTTCTGCAATTTTCTGTTCCGAAAGTAAGCCCTGCAGCAGAAGTGCCTTAACTGTCGCATCTCTTTCTTTGCATCTTCCCTGCTCAATCCCTCGTTGTCTGTTCTCCTCAGCCAGCCGTTCCAACGCCGTACACATATTCACACTCTCCTCTCTCTCCGCTTCTGCCTGTAACACATCCGACCCCGAAATCAACGCGATCAGGATTGCTTCCTCTGCCGGAATTGGTTTGTTATACTTTTTTGAAATGAAATCCAGATCCCCTCGCAGTAACGCCCCTGCCCCTTCAAACACGGTTCGCACCGCTTCGTTGTGAAAGCTGTAATGCTCACTGTCAATAATCTGCACCAGATTAATCCCGTAATCAAAAAACAGTGCCTCCGTCCCACAAGGAAATGGTGGCATCATATCCTTCAGGCGAAGTGGGCCATCCCAGCGTTCTTCACCATAATACAGCACTATCGACAGCTGCGGATGCAGCCTGTCTCCTTTGCCGATCCCGGACAGGAACTCTTCCGAAGTCTCCCCCCGCAATCTGCCTGCCGCCCGATCCTGATTCCGCTTCTTCGCCAGCTCTTTATACTCCTTCAGATAACCCATCGCATCGTAAATCATCGTCCGCAGCGGCATCGCAAAATGCGCCTTTTTCTGATTTTCCACCGACCAGACCTGAAATTCTGTGTCAAGCGCCAGCTTCTTCACCACATCATGGTTTCTTCTCAGCGTCTCCTCATATTCCGGAAATGACACAACTCCGGAAATATCCGTATCCTGCTCAATGAGCATATCCGGGGTAATCCGCTGCCTTCCATGAAATACCACCGCATTGATGAGATCTGCAAAATGATCATTTTGCCTCCAGAACTCCTTCAGACGGACATCCAGTTCAGATTCGCCTGCTGTTTTCTTTATTCTATCAACTTTGTGCTTTTTCTGCAACTCATCTTCTCCTTTTTATTATTTTCTTTTTGCTATTTTTAGCATCATACTATGTATGAATTATAATGCATTCTTTTTGTTAATTCAAGCATCTTTTTATTTATGGCATTTCAAGTAGTGTCGAATCTTTTTTGCCTCAACAAAAAACTGCCGTTCCATAGATGATTCACCTATAGAACAGCAGCACTATTGTTTTACATTTTATTCATATTCTTATCTGCCCAATTTTGCAAATAAATCTGCAAACAGCTTATCCCGTTTAATATGATATACATACTTTATAAAATGGCAGTTGTTATCAAATGCATACCGATTGTCGTACTCCGGAATCGGGCTGTGAATCAGACAATCTTCTTCAAAATCACCATCCAGTAGCCATGCAACTCCTCTACTCAATCTTACATTCTCGCTTCCGGCTCACCGGAAAACGGCAACATCTCAATTCCTCTTTCAGCCATCCTTTAATCTGCGGAACTTGAAACTTCTACCAGTTCAGCAATCGTTTTGATGGAATTTTTACGCCTTTCCCCCTATCATTTTCTTCTTAATCTCCTGAAGCTGTTCCATCGAAATATTTACCGCTTCTGCCTGTAACACATCCGATCCAGAAATCAACGCGATCAGGATCGCCTCCTCTGCCGGAATTGGTTTGTTATACTTTTTTGAAATGAAATCCAGATCCCCTC
>OLPE01001347.1_pt1 | contig 14128 bp, 10 predicted proteins | sample 1671901 | NCBI WGS metagenome assembly OLPE01 (sample SAMEA3136624, study PRJEB25190) | human gut metagenome | biome: human gut; feature: human-associated habitat; material: faeces | place: Austria | collected 2013 | reverse complement strand
TCCGAATTCTGAGTGCCAACCATACATCATGAAAAACCGCTGTGTTCGCCTGTAATCGAGGCAAGCACAGCGGTTTTCTCTTACATAACGGGGATTACCAAATGCTCACACGGTCCTTGGGCGCGAGCCACATGGCGTCGCCTTCGGTCACGCCAAAGGCATCGTAGAAGAGGTCCACGTTGCTGGCGATGCCGTTGGTGCGGAATTCGGCTGGAGAATGCGGGTCGATCTGCAGGTACTGTTCGGCCAGCTCGTCGCGGTTCTTGGTGCGCCAGATGGAGGCGTAGCTCAGGAAGAAGCGCTGCAGGCCGGTGAATCCGTCCATTTCGGGGGCGGTATCGAGCAGTGCCTTGATGGCGGCGGGGGAGCCGTCTTCTTCGGCGTCGGACTTACCTGCCGCCTTGCCGAGCGCGAATGCATACGCCTTGAGCGCGATGTTCACGCCGCCCAAATCGCCGATGTTCTCGCCGATGGTCAGCGCGCCGTTCACGTGCGGTGCCTTATCAGGCTCGTCAGCGTACTTCTCGGCCAGCTGCAGCGGCACAAAGCTGTTGTACTGGGCGATCAATGCGCCGGTACGGGCCTCGAAGTTCTTGCGATCCTCGTCGGTCCACCAGTTGTTGAGCTTGCCGTCGCCGTCGTACTGCGAACCCTGATCGTCGAAGCCATGGCCGATCTCGTGGCCGATCACTGCGCCGATGCCGCCATAATTCGCCGCATCCTCGGCCTTCGGGTCGAAGAACGGGGGCTGCAGAATCGCGGCCGGGAACACGATGACGTTCATGCTCGGCTCGTAGTAGGCGTTCACCGTCTGCGGATTCATCAGCCATTCGTCCTTGTCGACCGACTTGCCGACCTTGGCCAGCTGATAGCCGGTCTCGTACAGGTTCGCGGCCTTGGCGTTCTCGGCGGGCAGCGCATCCGCGGAAACACTCAGCGCCGAATAATCGCGCCAGTGGTTGGTGTAGCCGATCTTCGGCGTGAACTTGGAGATCTTCTCCAGAGCCTTGGCCTTGGTGTCCTCGCCCAGCCAATCGGAATTGGTGATGGACACGCGGTAGGCGTCAATCAGATTGGCGACCAGCTCTTCCATGCGGCGCTTCGAGCTTTCGGGGAAGTGCAGGCGCACGTATTCGCGGCCCACATCTTCACCACAAATGCCGTTGACCAGGCTCACCGCGCGCTTCCAACGATCGCGCTGCTTCTTGGCACCGGAGAGCACCTTGCCGTAGAAGTCAAAGTTGGTGGTGTCGAAGTCGCGAGACAGGGAGGAGGCGAAGCCCAGAATCATGTGAACACGGGCCCACAGCTTAAGGTCGGCCAGATCGGCCTCGGCCCAGAACGTATCAAGACCAGTGAGGAAGCTCGGCTCGTGCACAATGACGCGCGCGAACACAGACTTGAAATCAATCGGCTGAGCCTTGGCGGCTTCGGTGGCGTCATAAGCGGTCTGCCAAGCGTCGATCCAAGAACCGAGATCGAAGTTTTTCAGCGTGGCGGCCAGATCGGCGTAATCGGTGGGGTTGTAGGTCTTCACCGAGTCGCGCGTGGCCACATTGTCCCAATGGTTGGCGGCGATCTTGGTTTCCACGGCAAGGAAGTGGCGGGCCATGCCGAGCGCGGCTTCGCTGGGAACCGTGGCGGGAGCGTTGCTCTCGTCATCGCCGGTGTTGGACGGCAGCTCATCGCCACCGTTGGACTCGGCGGCGGGCGCGTATCCGGCGTTCACCAGCTGGGTGGCGACCATCGCCACGTATGCTTCGCGCACGGGAGCGTAGTGATCCTCGCGATAGTAGGCTTCATCCGGCAGACAAAGGCCGGCCTGCTCAAGGTGGGCGATGTTGCGGTCCGGGTCGCCCGGGTCGCCGTAAACGGCCAAGCCGAACAGATCGGGGCCGCCGGCTGGGTTGATCGTGCCGAGCACGCGCGTGAGTGCGGCCTTGTCGATGGCGGAATCGATGAGGTCAAGCTCGTCGCGGATTGGGTCAAGCCCGGCGGCCTCTATGGCGTCGGTGTTGAGGAATGAGCGGTACAGGGCCTCAGACTTGACAGCCGGGCAGTCGTCGGCGTCGAGGATGTCGCGTACTTGGTTTTCGGCGTCTTCGGCAAGCTTGTCGAAGGAGCCGTAGCGCGAACGATCGTCGGGCAATCGGTAGGTGTCGATCCATGGGCCATTCACGTAGCGGAACAGGTCGTTGGTCGGCTTGATGACGGAGGAGAACGATGCCGGGTCGATGCCCGACGTCAGCGTTTCGGTTTCGTTGGTCATGGCCCTAAGCCTAATCGCGGCGGGGGAGAAGCGTTGATGGTGCAGATATTGCGTTATGGGCATTGCGCTGTCAGTGAACTAGACAGATTGCCTAATTGTGGTGATGGTTCAAATTAGACAACTTGTCTATCATAGTATGTGGAATCTGAACATGGACCTTGAGCTAAGGAGTTACGATGAGCAATCCGAACGAGGACCAGTGGAATGGCCAGACGGGCCAGCCCAACCAGAGCCAGCCGAACCAGCCGAATCCGGCGGGTCAACCGGGCCAACCGCAGTATGGTGCGTATGACAGCAATCATGGCGGCCAATATCCTCCGCAAGGTGCGCCGGGAGCGCAAGACACTCAGAATCAGCATGCGCAGAACGGCCAGCCACAAGGCGAACCGAACCAGAACCCGTACTACGGCCCGTACGCCTACAATCCGAACTATGGCCCGAACGGCCAGCCGGCATGGGGGCCGGACGGTCGGCGGTATCAGGCGGACGGCCAATCGAATAGCCAAGCGGACGGGCAGCCGAATGGTCCATGGGGCGATCAAAGTCAACCCGGCTGGCAGCAGACCAACTGGTATGTCGGCAATTTCAGTCCATTCCGCCTGATCGAGGAATGGCTGCCGGAAAAAGCCAAGACCAAGATTCGCATCATTTACGGCGTGGTGGGCGTGGCCGCCATCGCCTTGGGCGCTGCGCTGTTGCTGGTGCCGAACAAGACGCTGGCTTTGGCCGCATTGTTGCTCGGCGTGTATTTCGTGATTTCCGGCGTGGTGCGCATCGTCAGCGCTCTCGTGGAGCCGGGTCTGCCGGGCGGCTGGCGTGTGCTGGACGTGTTCGTCGGCATTCTGCTGACCTTTGGCGGCGTGGTGGTTGTGCGCAACTACGGCATGACCGGTCAGACGCTGGCATTACTCATTACTTTGATGGTCGGTTTCGGATGGATTATGGAAGGCGTGCTGTCGCTGGTTGAATCGTGGCGTATCCCGCATTCCGGCTGGGCCATCGCCTATGCCATCATCTCGATTATCGCCGGCTTCGTGGTGCTGATGAGCCCGCTGAGCTCCGCCGTATTCATGATTATCTTCGGCGGATGCGCCATGGTGGTGATGGGGATTACTTCAGTGATTCGCGCGTTCACTTTCGGCAAGCGTCGCAAGTAATCTCACGCTTCATGCAACCAGTCCCCAGACAATCAATCCAAAGCGCCCGTGCAGGCTATGTGCTGCCGGGCGCTTTTTCTCGGCCTTGGCCATTAATGGGCTGCGAGTGGATTTCAGGTAGGCTTCTGGCGGTTGACCTCGGGCTGGTCTAGAGTTGAGAACAAGTCTCAACAAGGTAGAAAGAATCTCATGATCGAACTGAAAACCCCTCGTGAAATCGAGGAAATGAAGCCGGCTGGTCGTTTTGTCGGCGGCATTCTGAAGGAACTGCAGGAGACCACCAAAGTTGGTACCAACCTGCTCGAAATCGACGAGTTCGTCCACAAGAAGATCGTGGACCGCAAGGGCGCCGAATCCTGCTATGTTGACTACGCTCCTGACTTCGGCACCGGCCCGTTCGCCCACTACATCTGCACCTCCGTCAACGACGCCGTGCTGCACGGCGTGCCGTACGACTACAGCCTGAAGGACGGCGACCTCGTCTCCCTCGATCTCGCCATCTCTGTGGACGGCTGGGTGGCCGATTCCGCCGTCAGCTTCGTGGTCGGCAAAGACCCGGACCCCGAAGACCTGCGCATCATCAAGTGCACTGAGGAAGCGCTCGCCGCCGCCATCGACGTGGCCAAGCCCGGCAACCGTCTCGGCGACATCTCCAACACCATCGGCGACGTCGCGCGCGAATACGGCTACCCGATCAACCTCGAGTTCGGCGGTCACGGCGTGGGCCACATCATGCACGGCGACCCGCACGTGCCGAACGACGGCCGCGCCCACCACGGCTACAAGCTGCGCGAAGGCCTGGTCATCGCCATCGAACCGTGGTTCCTCAAGACCACCGACGAGATCTTCCAGGATCCGAAGGACGGCTGGACCCTGCGTGCCTCCGACGGCTCGCGCGGCGCCCACTCCGAGCACACCATCGCCATCACCGAGAACGGCCCGATCGTCTTCACCGATCGCACCAACCTCTGATCGGCGTTTGGCGTATGGTAGGTGCCTGATTGGCCTGTGATGGGCGATCAGCGTCTCATTAGCCGTCCGTCTGTTCGCGGTTTTCCCGCGAATTCGAGACGTAACAAGCCGAAGTGCGTTTGCTTTGATAGCATGAGCGCACTTCGGCTTTCGTGTATCGACCGGCATTCGCCAGCGGTAACACAGAAGACATAGAGTACCGAACACTAGTGTTCGCGAACGCGTGAACGTTAATGTTTGGGGTAAGTGGTTCATGAAGAGGAAGGTGCGCGAATGGCAACGGCACAACTTGATGTCGATTCGAACAAGTTCAACCTGCCCGTGGTTAAGGCTAGTGCAGGGCCGGATGGCATCGTCGTTTCCAAACTGCGCAACGATGGCTGGGTAACGCTTGATCCCGGATTCCTCACCACCGCGCAGTGCGAATCGAAAATCACCTACATCGACGGCAAGCATTCGATTTTGCGCTACTGCGGTTACCCCATCGAGCAACTGTGCGAGAACTCCGATTTTCTGGAGGTGGCGTGGCTGCTGCGCCACGGCGAGCTGCCGAGCAGGGCTGAGTATGAGCAGTTCTGTGCGGACATCAATCACAAGACGATGGTTGGCGAAGACTTCCGTACCTTCATGGGTTCGTTCCCGCGCTCCGCTCACCCGATGAGCGTGCTTGCCTCCGCCATCAATGCGCTGGCCACGTTCTACCCGGACACCACCGATATTTCTGACAACGACCAGCTTGATGAGGCCGCCAAGATCATCATGGCCAAGGCCCGTACGATTGTGTCGTACATCTTCCGCCGTCGTCGCGATGAGCCGATGCTGTACCCCGATTACGCGCGCGGCTATGTGGACGACTTCCTGCGCATGTGCTTCGCTGTGCCGTACGAGCCGTTTGAATCCGACCCGCTGTATGTGCATGCTTTGGGTCGTTTGTTGATTATTCATGCCGACCATGAGCAGAACTGCTCGACCTCGGTGGTGCGTATCGCCGGTTCCGCCCACGCCAACCTGTATTCGGCGGTGGCCGCTGGCGTCAATGCGCTGTCTGGTCCGTTGCATGGTGGTGCGAATGAGGCCGTACTGCGCCAATTGAAGGCGATTCGTGATTCCGGCAAGTCTGTGGCCGAGTTCGTGCGTGATGCCAAGGAGAATGGCCAGAAGATTTCCGGCCTTGGCCACCGTGTATACAAGTCGTATGATCCGCGCGCGGCGATTGCCAGGAAGTATCTGGAAAAGATCATGGAGCGCGAAGATACGCAGAAGCTGCCGTCTGACGAGCGCGCGCTGTTCGCCGTGGCCACCGAGCTTGAAGATATTGCGCTGAATGACGAATATTTCGTATCGCGCAACCTGTATCCGAACGTCGACTTCTACACGGGCTTGATTTATCGGGCGATCGGCTTCGATCCGGCCATGTTCACCACGCTGTTCGCGCTGGGCCGCATTCCCGGTTGGATTGCGCAGTACCGTGAGATGTTGGCCGACCCGAATACCAAGATCGGCCGCCCACGCCAGGTCTACACCGGTCCGGTCGAGCGCGATTTCGTGCCGATGGACGAGCGGTGATTGTTGGTTTGAGAAAGCGCTTCGCTGGAGATTCCAGTGAGGCGCTTTCTATATGTACAGCGCAAACCAGCTATGCTGCGACGGCTGCATAAGAACTAGCAGGGCTAGTTCTGAAATTGAAATAATGTGTGCGGTATCGAGGCGCACCGAGGGAAGGCGTACGAAGGTACGTCGACCGAGGGGCAACGAAGATAACGCTCCATTATTTCAATTTCAGTTCTTGTGCAGCTTGGCGTTGAGCTCAATTCCCACCTTGCGGTAGCGGGCTTCGATGCGGCCGTTCACCGAGTTGCGGATAAACAGAATGTTGTCTTTGCCGGAGAGCTCAGCACCCTTGACCACTTCCAGCGGTTCGCCAGCGGCGGCCTTGGCCTTGTCCCAGATGGTGATCTTAGTGCCGGCGGTGATGTACAGACCGGCTTCGACGGTGCAGTTATCGCCCAGAGAGATGCCGATACCGGCGTTGGCGCCGAGCAGCGAGTGCTCGCCGATGGAATTGCGCAGCTTGCCGCCACCGGACAAGGTGCCCATGATGGAGGCACCGCCGCCGATGTCGGAACCGTCACCCACGACCACGCCTTGCGAAACACGGCCTTCGACCATGGAGACGCCGAGCGTGCCGGCATTGAAGTTCACGAATCCGGCGTGCATCACGGTGGTGCCGGAAGACAAGTAAGCGCCGAGGCGCACGCGGTCGGCGTCGCCGAGGCGCACGCCGGTGGGCACTACGTAATCGATCATGCGCGGGAACTTATCCACACCGAACACGTTGACAGTGGCGGCAGGAGCTGCGGCAGGCAGTCCGGCCTGGGAGGCGAAAGCGAGAGCGGCTTCGGTGGAGGCGCGTTCGACGTCGGCCTTGCGCAGCGTGAAGTCTTCAACGGCGAAGGGGCCGTAGTTGGTCCACACCACATTGGCGAGCTGGGCGAAGATGCCGTCGAGGTTCAGCGTGTTCGGCTTGGCCATGCGCATGCTCATCAAATGGAGCTTCAGGTAAGCGTCCGCGGCATTACTGATCGGCTCGTCCAACTGGCTGACGACGAATACCGGCACGCGGCGAATGCCACGGGCGTCGGCCTCATCGTGAGCCAAAGTACCGAAATTGTGGTTCGGGCGATCGGACTCGGCCGGTGCCTCACCGAGATTCAGTTCGGGGTACCAGACGTCCAGGGTGGTGCCGGCGGCGTCTACGCTGGCCAGACCCCAGCCCCATGCGGTACGCTCTTCGCTCATAGTTGCTCCTTATTGTTGTACGCGCTAGTGCACGCTTGTGGACGCGCGATGCGATTAATGATTCCCACCTTAGCCTTATGTGCGCCTAGGTGAGGGACGATGCCCGCGAAATGGCTTGAAATCGTATTTCCCGGTAAAAAATTACCGAGTGTGATTGGCGATGGGATGATAGGTTCTCCGGTGAAATTCGCTGGTGAACAACTCGACAAGGAGGTGTGCGATGTGATGTTGCATCATTCGGGAGCATAGGCTGTGGCCATGCGACGCCCGGCATCATAGAGTTTGCGCTTGAGCGAATCGGGCTCAAGAATCACTACGCGGCCATCCCAGGAATACTGCAATGCCCACCAGAACACAGCGCGTTCGGGAGCATCGACGATGACTTCGAACTGTGTGCCGTCCGGTGAATGTTTGATTTGAGGGTCGTCGAACCATTCGAACACGTTGTTGAGCATGGATTCGTCTCGTACGGCCATGCGGATGCGAATCGGGGCATCGGCTACGGGGTATGGACGGTGGCGCATGAAGTTCACTGCGTCAAAATCAGCTGGTGCTGGTTTTTCCAGTGGCACTGTGCCGTTCCTGCCTTTGGCGCTGACGTTGGCGATTCGGTTGACCACGAAAATGCGGAGGTTGTCTTCGCCATGCAGGTGGCAGATGAGGTAATAGCGTCCGTTCTTGTACACCATCTGGTAAGGGTCGGCGGTGTAGGTAATTCGGCCTGCACCCGTACGGCTTTTATGCGGTATCAAGGTGCCATCCGGTCCGTAATCACGGTATTGGAAGGTTACGCCGTGGCCTTCTTCGATGGCTTGATTCAGCTGGTCGATAGTGGATAGGAACTCACCGTTGATATGCGTGTAGGTGGCCACATGGTCCAGGTAGCCTACTGCCTGCCCGGCGGCGCCTGCGAGCTCGCGGATTTTACCGATGAGGTCGTCCATGGTGTCGAGGCTGATGCGAGATAGGGTAAGACTGTCTAGTAGCAGTCGCATTTCGGCAGTGGACAGGAATGCATCAAGATACCAGCCGGGTTGTGGATTCTTGCATTCGATGCCGGCAAGGTCGCTTTCGGTGAGATGCCCGATATGTCTGCCGAGAAATTCCGTGGAGGTCAGCTTTTTGAGCTGGTTTCGTATGGTCTTCTCGGTCGGCAGCTCGCTTGGATCTTCCAGCTGGTGTTTACGGGCAAGCTCATCGAGTATTTGCCGCACGGTCAGGCCATGCCCAAAGTAACTGTGACGCCACAGCACCTCGAAGATTTCGAGGGTGGTGTTCCCTGCATAGGATTTGCGTTGCGCCGGCTTGTCTGCATCCATACATTAAGGCTACCGCGCGCTTCGTCTAGGATGGAAACGTTGGGTTGAAATACATTCGCTGGAAAGGAGGCTCGCCCATGAGCAAAGGGTATGGTGTGTTTGGCCATGTTCCCGATAATGCGGATGACGATGGCCTCCTGCCTTATGAGGATGATGATTCCGGCGTTTCCTGGGGCCATGCGTTGCGTCGTCGCAATCCTTGGAAAAGAGGAGACGACGAAGATGCCGATTACGACGACGGTCGGTATGACATAGATGACACTGATGACACTAATGGGGGCAGGGGCATCTATGCCGGTAAAAGCGGCGGAGTAGGCGGCATTTCTGGTGAGACGGGTGGAATACTTGGTAGCTCAGGCGCGGCCGGCAGCAGAGACGTAACGTTTGGTGGAACGGACAGTTTGTCCGCCGCCGATGCGGTGATGCCCTATCGTTTCAGGCAAGGACGTTCCGTATGGTTCGACGATGAGGACGAAGGCCATTTCGCCGGGTCTGCGAAGCGTGCCGAAGCCCATGCCGTCCCTATCCTTGCGTTACGCAACGATGTGGAATCGTCATCGTCGAATGCCGTGCTCGCTCGTGCCCGTAGCATTGCGCGCAAAGCGGCCACCATGGTTATCAATCCGGTATACAGCGAAAATCATCGAACCGGGTATGCCGAGCTTGACGGTATTCTACGTGGCACCACCAGCCCATCGAGTAGGTATCGTACCAGCGTGCAATTCGACCTCGATACGGGAGAAGCCGTCGGTGGCAAGTGCTCATGCCCGGCTTACGGCCGTGGCTATGGCATGTGCAAGCACATGATTGCGCTCGCCTTCATATTCTGCGATGATCCGCAGCGTTTTGAAGGCTACCGTGCCGGGGCCGCACGACCGTCTCGGACGCTGATTGACTATATGGAGCACGCCGATAGGCAAGACGCTCAAGCCAAAATTCGTCGTCGCAATGCGGTTATGCGTCGGTTTGATGCCACACAAGGGAAAAACGGTGCAAATGCTCGGCGTACAAAAAGCGGATACGGCTCTCGTGCCGGCACCCGAGGCGGCGGGTATCAGGGTGACAGCGAGACTGTGGGCTTGGGGCAGGTGCAGCTTGTCCCGATATTGAGTTTCATCGACGGCGTGTGGAGCGTGGAGTTCAAGATCGGCTCGGCTTCCAATGGGTCCAGCTATGTGCTGAAATCGATTCCGCAATTTGTGCTTGCCATGGCGAACGGCGACTATGCGGATTATGGGCAGAAGCTTGCCTTTATTCATACGCCGGATATGCTCGATGATGATTCGCGCCCCCTGCTGGACGTCCTTGATGATGCGATGGCCGTGCGTCGTGCGGCCGAGCAGCAGGACAGGTATTACGGGCATATCGCCATCGACCGTCATCTGACGCTTTCAGCACCGGAAGTGGCCCGGTTGCTGTCCGTACGTGAGGGCAGAGGCGTACAGCTCGTGCTGAACACATGGTTCTCCGGGCAGCCTGCATCGGTGCCAGTTGATGGTGGCGAGCCAGATTTTCTCATGCGCATTGCGCGGCGTGATTTCAATACGTATGGTCCGGATGCCGGATACCTGCTTACCGGAGTGCCAGCGGTGGAAACCGTGATTGACGGCGGCAAGAATGTATGGCTGTTGCTCGCCTCCACTAATCCGGCCGGTGCGGTATCCGCCATGGTGGCGGGCTCTCAGCGTAAAAGCGCAGCAGGATGCCGATTCGTCCGTTGCCCGAAACGATTGATTCCGTTGCGAGGACTATTGGGAGACCTGTTTGAACCCGATGGCGAGGGACAGGTCATTGCCGGCGATGACATCGCCCTATTCGCACGCACGCTATTGCCTCAGCTGGTTGGTGCCGGACTGTTGGAGGCCAGTGAGATTCCTCGCGAGCTGGCTGAATTAAGTCCTACGGAATGCAGCCTCCAGTTTTATCTGGATCGTGATGAGCATGGTGTGCAATGCGAGGTCAAGGCACGCTACGGCGATGCCATTGTCCCGTTGCTACCCGATGGCCCGACGGTGCATGCTGAGGGCGAGCGTTCCATCCCCTTGTCTCGGGGCGTGATTGGGCGTGATTTCGACGCTGAGCATCTTGCGATTGATGTAGTGCGTGAATTCTTTACCATGCCTGACCAGCGCAAGCGCGTTGCGGCCGCCACTCATCAGACGGTGAATGGGTTCCGAACGCCGGCCGCGCGAAAGGCCACCAAAAAATTCGTGTCTGATGCGGCCACTATCGATCGCGATGACACCACGCAGATCGTTCGTCTCTTTGACGAGGGATTGCCGGCACTAAAGGAAGTGGGGGAGGTCTTCACCACACCGGCTTTTGACCGGCTGATCGCGCCCAAGCCACCAAGCGTCAAAGTCGGATTGTCCATCAAAGGCAACTTGGTGGAGATATCACCCCTCGCTGATGAAGTGCCGCCGGACGAAGTGGGTGCCTTGCTATCTTCGTACCGTCGGCGTCAACGATTCCATCAGTTGAAGGACGGCACGCTTGTCAAACTCAGCGGCGCGAATCTCAGCACGTTGGACCGATTGGCCAGCGACCTCGATCTGAGCGAGCAGCAGCTCAACTCCGGACTGATCGAGTTGCCGGGCGGTCGAGCATTCCTACTGGATGGTGAGCTGCCGGATGACGGCTCCGATGTAGTCAAGGACGCTTCGTTCACCGAATACATCGACGATCTCAAGATCATCGACCCTAAGTCGTATGAAGTGCCGGATAGTCTCAAGCATATTCTGCGCCCTTATCAGGTCGAAGGCTTTCAATGGCTGAACACGTTGTGCGACAAGGGTTTTGGCGGCATTCTGGCCGATGAGATGGGCTTGGGTAAATCCGTGCAGCTTATCGCGTTGCTCCTGTCTCGATATCAGCGGAATACCGGCGAGATGGGCGACGGCAGCCTTGGCCCATCGCTGATCGTGTGCCCGGCGTCCTTGGTGTACAACTGGGGTGCCGAATTCACCAAGTTCGCCCCGAGCTTCAATGCCGTGGTGGTGGCCGGTACCAAAGCCGAGCGCCGTACCGCCATCGGCCGTGCGTTCCGGGCGGATGAACCCACCGTGCTCATCACCTCATACGACCTGCTGCGCCGAGATGTCGATGATTACACCGCCAATGAGCAACGTTTCAATGTCATGGCATTGGATGAAGCCCAGTACATCAAGAATCACACCACGAAAATAGCCAAAGCGGTCAAGGCCGTGGCCGCCGACCATTGTTTCGCCTTGACTGGCACGCCGATCGAAAACCGACTCTCCGAACTATGGAGCATTTTCGACTTCCTGATGCCGGGGCTGCTCGGCTCATATAAGCGATTCCATGAGCGTTATGAGTTGCCCATCTCCAATGCCCGGGCCGCGGATGGCAGCACGGCTGAAGGTCGGGCCGCCGCACAAGTCAATCCTGAGGCCGCTCGGGTATCTCGCCAATTGCAGTCGTTGGTGGGCGTGTTCATCAAGCGCAGGCTGAAGTCCCAGGTGTTGACCGATTTGCCGGACAAGCTAGAGACCACGCTGACCGTGCGGCTTGCCGGCGAACAGCGCAAACTGTATGCGGCTCACGAGCAGCGGCTCAGAATGCAGCTCGAACACAGCGAAGAAGCCGATTTCAACACGTCGAAGATTCGCATCCTCGCCGAGTTGACCAAGTTGCGCCAGATCTGCTGCGATCCGAGGCTGCTGTACGCCGATGCCAAGGATCAATCGGCCAAGCTTGCCGCCATCACCGAACTGGTGGAAACCTGTGTGAACGAAGGCAAGAAGGCGCTGATCTTCTCCCAGTTCACCAGCTTCCTTGATCTGATCGCCGAACGTTTCGACGCGCAAGGCCTGCGCTACTACACCATCACCGGCTCCACGCCCAAGAAGAAGCGTCTCGAACTCGTCGACCAGTTCAATGCGGACGATACGCCTGCCTTCCTGATTTCCCTGAAGGCCGGCAACACCGGACTGAACCTGACCGGTGCCAGCGTGGTCATCCACGCCGACCCATGGTGGAACGCCGCCGCACAGGATCAGGCCACCGACCGAGCACATCGTATCGGCCAGACCGAAGACGTCAACGTGTATCAGGTGGTGGCCAAGGACACCATCGAAGAACGTATCTTGGAGCTTCAGCATACTAAGAGCGAGCTCGCCCGCCAGTTCACCGACGCTTCCTTGCTTGCCGACGAAGCCGGCACCGGCGCCAGCGCCCTCACCGAAGCCCCCGCCTCCATCGCCACCCTCACCAAGGACGATCTCCTCAATCTGCTGGGGTGACAGAGCTTCTTTGTGCACTCCCCATCCCGATTAAGAACATGTGTATTCATGGGTTTGCGGATGTGTAGGTGAATGGTGAAAGTGTTTTTCGATATTTTTATATCGATATTCGATATATTATGATGGTGGCATACGGTGCAGTGCAGGTTCATCCATTGATATTGATATTGGATTAAGGAGCATAGCCATGAACGCTGGTATCGCATTCATTTCTCGTAAATCTCGCAAAACAGACGTCGCTTGGCGCTATGCCATTGCCGTGGCGCTTGTCGTGTGTTGTATTGGGCTCGCATATGTGGAGATTGTTGTGGCGCCGTGGTTTATCAATGAGGTGGTGTCTATGTTTCCGGAGACCACGTTGCTTAAAGAACCGTCCATGTTCTGGGAATGGGCGATTCTGCTCGCCGTTCAGGCGACTTTGCTGTGCACGGCGGCCAAATTGGTGGTACCGGAGCGTCTGTTGGCTCAAGCAGCTGGACTGCTGGATATGATTCGTATCGTCGCGCTTATCGTCGTGTTTTCGGTAACCACTACCGGTAACATCACAATCTGCCTCATGAATTTCGGAACTCCGGGCTTTGTATATGGCGTGGCCCTATGCAGCCTCGCTGCGATCATCGCCATCATCGTGCTGCTGAAACGGCGGCGCTACAGCACCTGCTCCATGCCGATGTAATATGGAGTGAGTCCCATGCGTTCGTAGAAGGCTTGGGCTTTGGGGTTGCAGGCCCAGACGTTGAGCGTTACGTTGTGGCAGCCGGATTGACGGGCGAAGTCGAGCACGTAGCGATACAAGGTGGAGCCTACATGGTGGCCGCGGGACCGCTCGTCAACGCATAGATCATCGATGTACAGGGTTTTGATATCGGTCAGGATATTGCTGTTGAGGTGCTGCTGGAACACGCAGAATGCGTAGCCAAGCACTTGGTCGGTGGCGGGGGAGTCGGCGTTATGTTCGGCGTCATTGCCGTCATTGGCAGATGGCGCAACCGCCACGAACACAGGGGTCTGATCGTTGGCCAGAATCGCCTTCAATTCCTCGTCCGTGTATTTCTTGACACCGCCTTTGAACAGATCCGGTCGGCCGGCATGATGCACTTCGAGCACCTGCCGCAGCAGTTCGTCGATCTGGGGAATATCGGCCGCCGTGGCCCTACGAATCGTCATGTCATCCATTGAACTCAGTCTAATCGGGCAGTCTCGACCGGCAGATGATTGTTGCCCGCGATAAGAGACACGGACGGGCAAGATGGGTGATCGTTCGTTCAGGCTCTCATTCTCGCCGCAACGTCACGGTAGTCTGGAGTGCGTGAATCGCAAGAAACAGCCAGTGGAGAAGTATGAGCGGGG
>OLPE01001343.1_pt1 | contig 14159 bp, 11 predicted proteins | sample 1671901 | NCBI WGS metagenome assembly OLPE01 (sample SAMEA3136624, study PRJEB25190) | human gut metagenome | biome: human gut; feature: human-associated habitat; material: faeces | place: Austria | collected 2013 | reverse complement strand
CTGCTGCAGATATACGGGATCAAGAAGCTCGCCCTTCTGATAAATGATGTAATCTTCTGCGGAAGTTCCTTCCTCACCAACAACCTTCATCATCTGGTTGATCTCATTTCCTCTGTGCAGAATAGAACGTGCTTCCTCCACACGAGCCATATCTACAACTCCATCGTATTTGGACCATGAATCCATCGGATGGATCGCAGGGTACTTACGTGCATCGGAACGCTCTCTGGAAAGTCCGTGGAATGCACCGACTACCTTCAGTGTTGCCTGTGTTACAGGCTCTTCAAAGTTACCACCGGCTGGTGATACGGTACCACCGATCGTAACGGATGCAATCTTGCCATCCTTAAGTCTTACCTTACCGGCACGCTCATAAAACGATGCGATCGTAGACTCCAGATATGCCGGGAATGCCTCTTCACCAGGAATCTCTTCCAGACGTCCTGACATCTCACGCATGGCCTGTGCCCAACGGCTGGTAGAGTCTGCAAGAAGAAGTACATCCAGTCCCATCTGTCTGTAATACTCAGCCAGTGTTACAGCCGTGTAGCAGGAAGCCTCTCTGGCAGCTACCGGCATAGAAGATGTGTTACAGATAATGATGGTTCTCTCCATCAGAGATCTTCCGGTCTTCGGGTCTTCCAGTTCCGGGAACTCTTTTAAGATCTCTACGACCTCACCGGCACGCTCTCCACAAGCTGCCACGATAACGATATCTGCCTCACCATTCTTAGCTTCCATATGCTGAAGTACGGTCTTACCTGCTCCGAAAGGTCCAGGTACACAGAATGTTCCGCCCTTCGCTACCGGAAGGAACGAATCGATACAACGGATCTGTGTTACCAGAGGCTCGTCCGGGCGAAGTCTCTCTTCGTAGCACTTAACAGCCTTTTTGATCGGCTGGGTAATAACCATGCTGAGTTCTTTTTCTTCTCCATTGCCATTTTCAATGACACAAATTGTCGCTCTTACATGATAAGAGCCTTTTTCTTTGATTGATTTAACTTTCCAGTCACTGCCTTTCAGCGTGAATGGAACCATAATCTCATGTGTAAATAATCCTTCAGGAACACTGCCGATTGAGTCTCCTGCTTCCACAGCATCTCCCACTTTTACAGATGGTGTAAATTCCCATTCTCTGTCCGGAATCGGATCAAGATATACACCTCTCTCAAGGAAGAAACCACACTGCTCTGCAAGATCCGGCAATGGATTCTGAAGTCCGTCAAATACCTGGGTCAACAGACCTGGTCCGAGTTCTACGCTCATCAGTTCACCGGTGAATTCTACCGGATCTCCAACCTTGATACCGTTGGACATCTCGTAGATCTGCATGCTGGCAACACCGTTGTTAATACGGATAACCTCTCCTTTCAGACGTTTTCCATCAACAAGGATATAACCCACTTCATTCTTATGAACTGAACCATTAAAGCTGACATTCGCCAGGTTTCCATTAATACCAGTTACATATCCTGTTACTGTTTCCATCAAATTCTCTCCTGTTATAAGCTATAGACGCGCTGCTGCACCTGATCAAAAAGACGTTTGAATTCCTTCTGTCCCTTTGACTGAACAAAACAGCTCTGGCGCTCAAGCAATTTTAGTTTAATCGCATACCCGAATAAATATCTGTCATCGAAAGTATGCAGGCCTACCAATGAATCAAGATTATCAAATTCACACTCCAGCAGGATCTTCTCTGCCTCCAGCGGATTCTTCGCAGCCATTGCAGCTCCTGCGACCTGTGCGATCACCGAATCCTTATCATAGGATGTCAGATACGGTCTTCCCAGACTCACGCTCCTCTGATAATTAAGCTCACCCATAAGATTCTTATAAAAAGCTGACCACTCTTTTAACAACGGTCCCTCTTCAGACGAAAGGGTAAGATTCTTCAACAATTCATACTTTGATTCACTTACATTTGACTGGCACATGTCAAGAAACTCATCGTAAGTCATCGGCATGTCACCATCTGTTCTCAGGTCCGGCAGGCTGGATATCAAATAATAATATGAAGCCATAAGCACCTCCTGCTAGAAATCAAGATTTCTGAAATATGGCATCAGCATCTGCATGATCTCTTCGTCAGAACAGTCGAAATAACCCGAACCATCTTTAGCTGCCAGGCGGAATCCCGCACGCACACTCTTGGTCGGTTTGATCTCAAGACCATTCTTAATTTCTTCTGCAAGTTCTGCTTTGAGCGAATCACTCCCCCCAGCAACTTCAACGGAATAATTCTGTACATCTTCATCTGCCACAACAGCCTGGATCAGCTTGCCAAGTGCCGCATCTGAAAGGTTATTCTTAATCTTTGCAGAAAGGATCTTTTCAAATTCAGCCTGGACCTCATTCTTAAATGCAAGCATAGCATCGCGCTTTGCCTGCTCAGCACTAAGTGCTGCACTCTCTTTCAGAATGTTGATCTCTTTTTCTGAAGTCTCCTGAATATTCTTAGCCTCAGCCTTCGCATCCGCAATAATCATTTCAGCCTTTTTCTTAGCTTCTGAAATAATTGCTTCTGCTTCCGCATTCGCCGCATCAATGCCGTCCTTGCGGATTGACGAAACTAAGTCTTGAATCTGTAACTCCATAATTTCACTTCCCTTCATTTTTCAATTGTACTATTTAAGAAACAATTCACGTTTAATTATAATACATACTTCTTATATAAACAAGAATTATTTCCAAGCATTCTGACACATTTAATATTTTGTCCAGATTTTGGAAAATTGTCTAACAATTGTCATTTTCCATCTTGTTAGTTTCTCCTGTTTTGTCATTCAAATTCATGTTCACCCCATTTCCGATTTATTTTCATGGATTTATAATTCCACAAAAAAATGCTTGACATTTGAAATAGCAGGTCTATAATAATTTTTTGTAAAAAAGAATATCGTTCACCGAAATTCATTGATGAGAACAACGCCTTGTTTATCGCTCATTTACAGAGAGCCTGCGGCTGGTGGAAGCAGGTAATGGCAGAATAAGGATATCCTCTCTAAGAAGCGGGTTGAAAGTAATATCAGTAGACCTCGCCGTCATCCCACGTTACAGGGAACGCGTATATTAGTACGTAAGAAAGTGTTGCAGGAGTATTTCTGCAGAATCAGGGTGGTAACGCGGATAGATTTCGTCCCTTTTCAGTTTGTTCTGAGAAGGGATTTTTTATTTCTTTCATATCGAATCCGGTGAGCAGTAATTATCCAAAGGAGGAAACACGTAATGAAAGCATTACAGAAAGCAAGCAAATTTTTATCAGACTACACCTCGGTCGTCGTAATCGCAATCGCAGTAGTCACATTTTTCCTTCCATCTATGATGGGATGGGTGAATCTGGCACTATTCACGGATATGGTGGCAAATAAATTCACCTGCCAATCTATTATCATCGGAATCATCATGTTCAGCATGGGACTTACTCTTACAACAGAAGACTTTAAAATTCTTGCGCAGCGTCCATTTGACATCTGCGTCGGTGCGATTGCCCAGTACCTGATCATGCCATTCCTGGCATTTGCAATTTCAAAAGCATTAAATCTGCCAGACGGAATCGCACTTGGACTGATTCTCGTAGGATGCTGTCCTGGCGGCGTATCTTCAAATATCATGTCATATCTGTGCGGCGGCGATGTAGCATTCTCCGTAGGAATGACAACCGTATCCACATTGCTTTCACCAGTCATGACTCCACTGTTGGTATCTTTCCTGGCAAGTGGTACACAGATTACGATCAAAGGTCTTCCAATGTTCGTATCTATCATCGAAACGGTAATCCTTCCTGTAGGTGTCGGATTCTTATTAAATTATCTTCTCGGAAAGAAACAGACATTCCGCGAACTTCAACAGGTAATGCCTGGAATCGCAGTGCTTGGTCTTGCATGTGTAGTAGGAGGCGTTGTCTCCTCACAGGGAGCCAAATTCTTCCAGTCAGGTGTTGTAATCTTTGTTGCTGTACTGCTTCACAATGGATTCGGATATCTGTTGGGATACGGAGCCGGAAAACTGGTTGGAATGAACACATCAAAGAAGAGAACCATCTCCATCGAAGTTGGTATGCAGAATGCAGGTCTGGCAACAAACCTCGCAACAACAACCGCACAGTTTGCATCCACACCTGAATCCGCAATCATCTGCGCTGTATCCTGCACATGGCACTCCATCTCAGGAACCTTACTTGCCGGAATGTTTGCAATGCATGATAAACACAAAGAGAAAGCTGCTGAAAACGTAACAGTTGCAGCACACTAATATATCTATTATAAAGAAGGCTCTCAGTTCATCTAAACACTGAGAGCCTTCCTGTATTAAATATATTTTTTCAATATCTCATTCATCTGATCAAACTGTTCTTCCATCTCTTTCACCAGTCGGAACTGCGTTCTCGCACGTACCAGGTTGTGCTCCGGATAAGCCGTTTTAAAATATACATCTCCCTGCAGATAATCTGCCAGAAAACGCATACCGCACTCCAGCGTCATAAGTCTGGCGCCCCATGGAAGACTCGCGATCTCAGCCGGTGTCAATACATCCTTTGCCATCTCCAGATATCCCTTGGTATAAATATCGTAAAGGTTGATATCAAAATGTACTTTATCCAGATCCGGCTCATCCTCTTCCGCCGTAGACGCACCGAATCGAATGGAATCACCAAAATCATTAGCTGCAAGTCCCGGCATGATCGTATCCAGGTCTATAATACATAATCCTTCATCTGTATCTGCATCAAACAGAATATTATTCAGCTTGGTATCGTTATGCGTTACACGAAGCGGAAGCTTTCCTTCCTCCAGCTGCTTCATCAGTACGCCGCAGTCGTCTTCACGGGAAAGCACAAATTCAATCTCCGGCTTACACTTGCGCGCTCTGTTCTTCACATCTTTGCGCTGTGCATCCTTAAAATCTCTGAGACGTTTTACCGTATCGTGGAACTGTGGAATGGTCTCATACAGACTCTCTGCCGGATAATCACCCAACTGCTTCAGAAAATGTCCGAAGCTTAATGCTGACTGATAGAACTGCTCCGGTCTCTCCACCTGCTGATGGCAAATGGAATTCGCCACATAATGCAGGCATCGCCACGGCTGTCCGTTATCATCCTCAAAGTAGGTCTCGCCGGATTTGGTCTTAATGTAAGACAATGCCTCGCGATCCAGATCTCCGCCTTCCTGACGGATGATATTACGCAGATATTCGGTTACGCCAAAGATATTGTCCATAACCTGATCCGGATTCTTAAATACATTTACATTAATACGCTGAAGCACGTATAACGGCACATCGTTGCCATTCTGATCCGGCATATACACCGCATATGTCTCATTGATATGTCCCTCACCAAACGGCTTCACATAGCTGCACAGTGGTCCAAAGCCAAATGCATACACTGCATCTTCCAGACTCCGGCTGTCCACACCTTCGATCTTTCTTCTTGTAGAGAAGATGACCTCTCCTGCTTCTACTTTGCGTCCGGATTCAATCGTACAATTTGCTTTGACCACACTTCCAAGTCCGACATGCGCGCCCGCACATACAACGGAATTATGATCTACAACCGCGCCGCTGTTCACCAGTGCCGCGCGTTCGATCTTTGTATTTGTATTCACTACCGATCTCTGCATGATAAAGCAGCCTGGCTCCAGAGTCACACTCGGACTTACCACAGCTGACGGATGCACAATCGCAGGAACTTCATATCCCTCTTCCAGCAATTTATCCGTCCAGAACAGACGCGTCTTATTATTGCCAAATGCAGCAACCGCAACCGGATAGTCCTCGTGCTTAATCACATAATCACAGCACATACCGATCACATCGTCTTCCTTTACCATATCATCCAGAAACACTATCTCTTCGTATCCCAGTGCCTGTGCGGTCTCCTTGATCATATGACCAAAGCCGCCGGCTCCAAGGATTAATAAACTCTTCATATGTCTTGCTCCTATTTAATCCTGCCATGCAGCTCCTGCAGGGATGCAATCTTGCCGCCGTCATGATTATTGACTGCATGGATTCCTGTTGCCGCTGCCATAGCCGCTGCCATTGTCGTGCAGTACGGAATCCTTCCCTTAATCGCAGCTTTTCTCAGGTAGCTGTCATCATATACACTGTCTTTTCCAACCGGTGAGTTCACGATGATATCCACCTTGCCATTCGTGATCTCGTCGAGTACATTCGGGCGTCCCTCACACAGCTTCTTCACTTTTTCAGCCGGAATGCCAGCTTCATTGATCAGCTGACATGTGCCTTCTGTTGCAATGATGCGGAAATTATTCTCATGGAACAGTTTCGCAACCTCTACAACTTCTGCCTTATCTTTGCGGTTTACAGAGATCAGCACAGTTCCTGACAGCGGAAGTTTGGACTGAACTGCTTCCTGCGCCTTGTAAAATGCCTCTCCGTATGATTCAGAAAGTCCCAGTACTTCTCCGGTAGATCGCATCTCCGGTCCTAACAGCGGGTCTACTTCCGGGAACATGTTGAATGGGAATGCTGCCTCTTTTACTCCGTAATATGGAATCACTTTCTCTTCCAGTGCAGGTACCGGGCTCTCCTTACCGGTCAGCTCACGCGTAATGATCTCCGTTGCGATCGGCACCATACGCACATTACAAACCTTTGACACAAGCGGTACGGTACGGGATGCTCTCGGGTTCGCCTCAAGCACAAATACCTTGCCATTCTCGATGGCGTACTGCATATTCATCAATCCCTGTACATGCATTTCTTCTGCGATCTTTCTTGTATATTCCTTAATGGTCTCCACATTTTCTCTGGAAATGTGTACCGATGGGATTACACATGCAGAGTCTCCGGAATGTACACCTGCTAGCTCGATATGCTCCATAACCGCCGGTACAAATGCGTTGGTTCCATCGCAGATCGCGTCAGACTCACACTCCAGTGCATGATTCAGGAAACGGTCAATCAGGATTGGACGGTCAGGTGTTACACCAACTGCTGCCTTCATGTAGTCAGCCATTGCCACATCATCGTAGACTACTTCCATTCCACGTCCGCCAAGTACGTAAGATGGGCGAACCATAACCGGATAACCGATCTTGCCTGCGATCTCTACTGCCTCTTCTACGGTTGTAGCCATTCCCGCTTCCGGCATCGGAATCTCCAGCTTATCCATCATTGCACGGAACTGATCTCTGTCCTCTGCAAGATCGATAACAGACGGTGAGGTTCCAAGAATACGAACACCATTCTTCTCCAGATCTGCTGCCAGATTCAGCGGTGTCTGGCCACCGAACTGTGCGATCACGCCAAGTGGTTTTTCCTTTTCATAAATGCTCAACACATCTTCCAGTGTCAGAGGCTCGAAGTACAGCTTGTCAGAAGTATCATAGTCTGTCGAAACCGTCTCCGGGTTACAGTTCACGATGATCGTCTCAAATCCAAGCTTCTTCAGCGCCATTGCCGCATGTACACAACAATAATCAAACTCAATACCCTGACCGATACGGTTCGGTCCACCGCCAAGGATCATAATCTTACGGTTATCAGATACCGGATTGGCATCCTCTGCATTATATGTAGAATAGTAATATGCACTGTCCTTCGTACCGCTTACATGTACACCTTCCCACGCCTCTACGACACCAAGTGCTTTTCTCTTATTGCGGATATCAGCTTCCGGAACTTCCAGAATCTGGCTGAGGTATTTGTCAGAGAATCCGTCTTTCTTAGCCTGTGTCAGTGCTTCGTCTGATGGCAGAGCCCCTTTGGATTCCATCAATGCATTTTCTTCCTCCACCAGTTCCTTCATCTGCTCCAGGAAGTAATGTTTTATTTTCGTGATCTCATGAATTTCCTCTACAGTCGCACCTTTTCTGAGTGCTTCGTAGATCAGGAAGTAACGCTGGCTGGATGGAGTGATCAGCTGTTTCAGCAGGTCTTCCTTCGTGCGAGAATCAAAATCCTTCGCATGACCCAGACCGTAATTGCCATTCTCCAGGCTTCGGATTGCCTTCTGGAATGCTTCTTTGAAATTCTTACCGATACTCATAACCTCGCCGACCGCGCGCATCTGTGTGCCAAGCTTGTCCTCTACACCTTTGAACTTCTCAAATGCCCAGCGTGCAAACTTGATTACCACATAGTCGCCGTCCGGAACGTATTTGTCCAGAGTGCCGTATTTGCCACATTCAATATCCTTCAATGTCAGTCCGCATGCGAGCATCGCAGATACAAGCGCGATCGGGAATCCGGTTGCCTTAGATGCCAGCGCAGAAGAACGGGACGTACGCGGATTAATCTCGATAACAATAATTCTGTCTGATACCGGATCATGCGCAAACTGCACATTCGTTCCACCGATCACCTGTACAGAATCTACGATCTTATACGCCTGCTCCTGCATTCTCTTCTGACATTCTTCCGAAATCGTCAGCATCGGAGCAGAACAGAAGGAATCTCCTGTATGCACGCCCAGTGGATCAATATTCTCAATAAAGCATACCGTGATCATATTGCCTTCTGCATCACGAACCACCTCAAGCTCCAACTCTTCCCATCCGAGAATAGACTCCTCTACAAGCACCTGTCCCACAAGACTTGCCTGCAGTCCTCGTGCACATACAGTCTTCAGTTCTTCCTTATTATACACAAGTCCGCCGCCGGCACCGCCCATAGTATAAGCCGGACGCAGTACCACCGGATAGCCCAGATTATCAGCAATCGCAAGTGCTTCGTCTACAGAATACGCAACCTCGCTTCTCGCCATTTCCACGCCAAGCTCATTCATCGTCTTCTTAAACTCGATGCGGTCTTCCCCACGTTCGATTGCATCCACCTGCACACCGATAACCTTTACATTATATTTGTCAAGAATTCCTTCTTTGTATAATTCAGAGCAGAGATTCAATCCGGACTGTCCTCCCAGATTCGGAAGCAGCGCATCCGGTCTTTCTTTTGCAATAATCTGTTCCAGACGATTCACATTCAATGGCTCAATATAAGTAACATCCGCGATCTCCGGATCCGTCATGATCGTTGCCGGATTTGAATTCACCAGCACAATCTCATATCCCAGTTTCCGAAGGGCCTTACAAGCCTGTGTTCCAGAATAATCGAACTCGCACGCCTGACCGATAATGATCGGGCCGGAACCAATAATCGAATTCCGCGGCCTGGCCGATCACAATCGGGCCGGAACCAATAATCAGTACTTTCTTAATATCTTCTCTCTTTGACATATTATCTCCTCTCCGCTGAAGCAGTAACATTTTTTCACAATATAATTTACCATAAAAGCATAAGGAGACGCAATCCGTAATACAAAAAAAGCACTTGTGATAAAACACAAACATTGCTTTTCTTTCCTGCCCGTGCTATACTCCATACCGTCGTAATATTTGCAAATACAGTAACAGCCGGGAATACCATGATCCCGACAACAAAGGAGCACACATGCAATACAGCATCCCTGATTATTATAAAGAATTTCACTGCATCGCCGACCAATGCGAAGAAACCTGCTGCGCCGGCTGGCAGATTATGATCGATAAGAAATCCCTCAAGAAATATATCCACACGAAAAGTCCATACAGATGGACCCTGCTTCGTGGAATTGATTTTCTCCACGGTGCATTCCGTCAAAAAAAGGAAAAACGCTGTTTCTTTTTAAATGAGAACAATTTGTGTAATCTGTATTCGAATCTTGGGGAATCTGCGCTTTGCAAGACATGCAAGAATTATCCAAGACACATTGAAGAATTTGAGGATGTACGCGAGATCACGCTGTCCGTTTCCTGTCCGGAGGCAGCAAGGATTCTGTTGTCCAAAACAGAACCGGTTCGCTTCCTCACCTATGAGAAGCCGGGCACAGAAGAATACGATAACTTCGATCCATTTCTCTACTCCATGCTGTTAGACTGCCGTGAAGAAATGTATCACATTTTGCAGGATCGTTCTCTTTCCCTCTGGACAAGAACCGTGCTTATCCTCGGAATGACACACGATATCCAGACACGTATTGATCAGGAAAATGTATTCGACTGCCAGAACGTAATAACCCGCTATCAGAATCCGGGTGCCGCAAAAAAAGCAGCCTCCATTCACTTTGGCGAAGCTGCATTCTCTTTCCAGCACAGTATGTTAAAATCACTTCACCGATTAGAAGTATTAAACGAACACTGGCCGGATCTTCTGTTAGAAACTGAAGCCATCCTCTACATGAACGGAACCGGACATTACAAAAAAGCCTGTCGCGCATTTCTGGATAACAAAGTCCTGATCCAGCTCGAACAGATTCTTGTATACTTCATCTCCACCTATTTCTGTGGAGCTGTATATGACGGTGAAGTCCTCGCCAAAGCACAGATGTCCGCCGTCTGCACCGGACAGATCTTCGACCTGTGGCTCGCACGCTACATTGAAAATGGGAATGTCATTTCCGAAGAAGAAAAAATCGAATTGTTATATCGATACTCCAGAGAAATCGAACATTCCGATGAGAATTTAAAAATAATAGAAAAAATTATGGTCGGGCATAAGGTGCCGTGGCTACAATGAAATACGCCGGAATATGATATGTACCCTCTTTACTGGACAACCAGTAAGGAGGGTACATATCAATATCATCCGGCGTTTTAATTACATATGAAATTTTCCTACGATCATCCCCAATGGTGAGCATGTCTCCTCCGGATATAACGGATTTGCATATTTTGAGAAAAATGAAAATTCCACTAATTCCCAGGCTCTTCCCACATCTTCTATAAAGACATCCACTAATTCCGGATCCCACTTCGTAAATACTATCTCATCATCCAATAATTCTTCTATGACACGACGCTCCATCGTTGCTGCAAAATATGCTTTTCCCTGCCATAAACATACCTCAACCGGAGCTTCAGAACGCAACTCGTCCAGTTCTGTCACATTCGACCCAAATATCGGAATCTTATACAGCTCGTACGTCTTCCAATCCTGAAATGTATCAATGCTCTCGAAATAACACAGCCTTAACTCGCAATCAGAGCCTGTATACGCTATATTATACGCAGTGCATTGCAGATCAAGATAACACTCCGCATGATCCGGACCTTTTATCTGACGATCCGCATATCTTTCTGCGATCACTTTTTGCTCCGGGAATTCAAAGTCTTCTTTCTCCTGCCAGTAACCTGAAAAATAAGAAGAAACAAAGGTCAGCTTTTCATCCTGCGGATTCCATCCGACCGTCAATATACCAGACTCGCTAGTTTCAAGTTCACGCACAAACATTTCCACCCATCTTCGACTCGGCACGCTTTTCACTAATTTGCGAGATAATACTAAAAAGGCACTGTCACGTATATGAATGACTTTTCCCAACTCAGGAATGTACGGATTATTACGGATAAACGCTTCCTCTTTCGCATCGTTTTTAATCTGCTCCGCAGTCTCCACCAGATGTTCCGGGTCATCCTTCATCCCCTTTCCGATCCAGTAGAGTGCCTTTTCATAACTCTGTGGCACCTCTTTTCCCTGTGCATAGCATAGTGCCATCGCTTCCATAGCCAACGGGTTGCCCTCTTTAGCTGCCTGATAATAATAATGAACCTTTGCAAATTCATTTTTCTCTTCCAAGGCATCTAATCCTTCTTTCAGACATCTCCGGGCAGTCTCATACGAATATTCTGGTTCACTGCTTTTATCATTTGTCAACATCCCGTCTGTATTTGGGGCAGATAAATTCTCCTCCCCGGTTCCCAATATAAGCTTCAATGCAGTCACCAAAAATCCTGTATAAATAGACCCACACACGCTCTCTCTGCGTCCATCTTTATAATATAAGCACATATAATCTGCCGAATCCTCTGCGACAGATACATCGCTCAATTCATCATAGCATATCGGCTGCGGGATCGGATTTTTCTTTCTCAAATGATCAAACATGCTGCCATATAGCCCTTTTTTCGAAAACAGGAATCCCTTTTTACCATTTGAAAATGCACCTGTATTGCAATAAGCCTCTATATCCTCCTCCGCACACCCTGCTGCAAATCCCCGAAGCGCATTCTCAATCTGCTTTGTTTTCATCTCCTGACGGCTCAATACATGATTGGGCAATGTATGATGCTTGTAATCCTTTACCGACTCCTGTGTAATTCCCGCTACTTTTGTATAAATATCCATGACCTGTCTCCTTCACCGAATAATAATTACATCTCTGAATTCTTCTATTTTTCTATCAGCTGCATATAATTTATTATACCATTTTATAGGAGTATTGCTATGTTAACTATTCTTTTCCTATTATATTGTGCCATAAAGACGAATACCCTCTATGATCTGTACACTAGTGACGAGGAACAACTACAATTTATCCGCCAGTGGAATCGTGAACATTCTATATAAATAAACACAGAAGCCACGGTCTCCCGTAGCTTCCCCTTACAAATCTGCAAACAGATCTGCTTTATATCTTCTAATCTCTACCATACAAATCTCTTGTATATACCCTATCGTTCACATCATCCAGACAGCTATCGTATCGATTGGCAATGATCGCCTGGCTCTGTTCTTTGAACTTATCCAGATCATTCACTACCTTACTGCCAAAAAATGTACTGCCATCTTCCAATGTCGGTTCGTAAATGATCACTGTTGCACCTTTGGCTTTGATACGCTTCATTACTCCCTGAATCGATGACTGACGGAAGTTATCGGAGTTGGACTTCATGGTAAGGCGATATACGCCAATCACTACATTCTTCTCCATAGATGCATCATACGTATTTTCATCGCCATATGCATAGTATCCGGCTTTCTGCAGTACACGATCTGCAATAAAATCTTTTCTGGTCCGATTGGACTCCACGATTGCATTAATCATATTCTGTGGCACGTCTTCATAATTAGCCAACAGCTGCTTGGTATCCTTCGGCAAGCAATATCCACCATAACCAAATGATGGATTATTATAATGTGTTCCTATACGCGGATCCAGACATACACCATTGATAATCTGCTGTGTATTCAGACCTTTCATCTCCGCATACGTATCCAGCTCATTGAAATAGGATACCCGGAGTGCCAGATATGTATTGGCAAATAACTTCACCGCCTCTGCCTCGGTGAATCCCATGATCAATGTATCGATATCTTCTTTGATCGCACCTTCCTGCAACAGCCCGGCAAATGTATGAGCCGCTTTCAATAGTCTTGCATTCTCTACATCTGTTCCCACGATAATTCTGGACGGATACAGATTATCATACAACGCTTTGGACTCTCGCAGAAACTCCGGACTGAAAATAATATTGTCACAGTGGAATTTTGCACGAACACTTGCGGTGTAACCAACCGGAATTGTAGACTTAATCACCATGACTGCATTCGGATTGTACTTGATAACCAGCTCAATCACAGACTCTACCGCTGATGTATCGAAGAAATTCTTCTTACTGTCATAGTTCGTCGGTGCAGCAATTACTACAAAATCCGCATCCTTATATGCTACTTCTGCATCCAGTGTTGCTGTCAGATTCAAATCCTTTTCTGCCAGATATTGCTCAATATATTCGTCCTGTATCGGACTGATCTTATTATTAATCTTTTCTACTTTCTCTGGAACGATATCAACTGCCATTACCTCGTGATGCTGCGATAGTAACGTCGCTATTGATAATCCCACATAACCGGTTCCGGCTACTGCAATTTTCATTTATATATCCCATCTTTCTGTGAAGATACCACTCATTACTTAACAGCTTACCATACCTTTTCCACTTTATAAAGCTATCCCTCTAATGCTCCGATAGCTGTCCTCTGTTTCTTATTATATTCTTTTACCATTTTAAACGGATAATCGCTGTTGATTCGTTTTTTTCCGATGATGGTTACTCCCTTATCTGTCATGATCCATTCGTCCCCGTCGGAATCTTCGTAAATGTCGAATATCTTGTTTCCTTTTAAATTTTGGTTGAAACTGCTGTATAAAATGATATCTTTTCCTTCTTTGCAGGTTTGCTCATTGATTCTGAAAGCATAACCTTGTTCGCAGGTGATCCATGTAATCCCTTTATTTAAGGTATAGATATTGCTGACTATGTTGGTCTGTTGTAGGGATGATTCAATAGGAAGGAGTATGTCAATAAACTTCTCTGTTTGAATATCGAATAGATATGCACGGTTATCATAAGATTTGCACCATATAT
>OLPE01001331.1_pt1 | contig 14269 bp, 8 predicted proteins | sample 1671901 | NCBI WGS metagenome assembly OLPE01 (sample SAMEA3136624, study PRJEB25190) | human gut metagenome | biome: human gut; feature: human-associated habitat; material: faeces | place: Austria | collected 2013 | reverse complement strand
GCGACCATGATGAATATGGTCATTTTAATGTCTTTATTTCTTTTACTCATAACAGGATCTCCTTTTGCAAGCAAATGCAAAACCACTCTCTAACAAATCACACAAAAATTCTTTGCCGTCTCGCCGGCAGGGAAGCTTATCCTGCTGCGCAAAAGCCTTTCGGCGGTATGAACGGCTTTTTGTCTAAGCCGTTCATACCTGGCCGAAACAACACTTCCGTTAATACGGTTCCCGCTAAGCAGCAGTTTTATTTTCTATCGTTATCGTCGAATATATCTCCGCATTCGGGGCAGAACTTCGGCGGATTCGTCAGATCCTCCGGCTCCCAGCCGCATTTATCGCAGCGGTAGAGCGGTGCGCCCTCGGGTTTTCTGGCGCCGCAGCTCTGGCAGAATTTACCCTTATTCAAAGTGCCGCAGGTGCAGGTCCAGCCCTCGGAATCCGCCGGCTTGGGAGAGCCGCATTCGGGGCAGAATTTGCCGGTGGCCGTAGCGCCGCACTTGCATTTCCATGCGCCGGCCTGTACGGGCTCCGGTTTCTTGGCACCGCACTCCGGGCAGAACTTACCCGTGGCGGTTGCGCCGCAGGCACATTTCCAGCCGCCCGCTGCCGGGGCTGCCGGTGCCGCCGGAGCCTGCTGCTGCGCCTGCTGCTGTTGCTGCTGTCCCATGGCAAACAGGTTCTGTGCGTTCATGCCGCCGCCGGCATTCATGGCCATGCCCATGCCCATAAAGCCGGTCATAGCGCCTGCCTGGTTGCCTGCCGCCGTCTTCATGGCATCCGCCTGTGCGCCCACCAGCGTGGCTGCCGCCATGGTGGGATCCCGCATGATGGCCGTGCGCTGGGCCTGCTTGATCATCTCCGCATCCTCTTCCGGCAGCGTGACCGAACCCAGGGCAATGCTGACTACCTTCAGACCGCGCAGCTCGCCCCACTTGGCAGAGAGCGCCACATTCATGGCATCCTCCAGGTCGGTATTGTGGCTGACGATCTGATTCGGGCGCAGCTCCAGGTCGGACAGCTTACCGAAGGCCGGCTGCAAAGCGCTGACAAACTCGGTTTTCAGCTGGCTATCCAGCTCGTCCCGGGTATACTCCTTCTCCACATTTCCGCAGACATTGGTGTAAAAGAGCAGAGGGTCTGCGATCTTATACGAATAAACACCGGAGCAGCGCACCGAAACGTCCACATCCAAACCGATCTTGGAATCCACCACACGGAAGGGGATGGGATTCGGCGTGCCGAATTTGTTGTCAATAAGCTCCTTGGTGTTGAAATAGTACACCCGCTGGTCCTTGCCGGTGTCGCCGCCGTAGGTAAAGCGCTTGCCGATGGTCTGGAAGGTGGCGCGGACGCTGTCCCCCAGATTGCCGGAGAAGATGGAGGGCTCCGTGGAGGTGTCGTATGTAAATTCGCCGGGCTCGGCGCAGATCTCCACCACCTTGCCCTGCTCCACAATGATCATGCACTGCCCGTCGGCCACGGCAATACCGGAGCCGTTGGAAATAATGTTGTCGCTCCCCTTCGTATTGGAGGACCTGCCGCTGACGCGCTTTTGTCCCTTGGTGACCAGCACCTCCTTGGGCATAGACTCGCAGTAGAAAAATTCCTTCCACTGGTCGGCAAGAGTGCCACCCAATGCACCGATACCCGCTTTAATAAGTCCCATAATAAAAGCTCCTTTCCAATTGTGAGAATGATCCATATACTTTTCCGACCGGAGCCGGCAGATCACTTCTTTTTTCCGTGGACCCCCACGGAATATGAATGATTGTTCTCCCCTTGTTTTTATTGCCGCCCGACAGTAGACCATGTATCGCTTATGGCATCGTAGCTATAGACGAGATTGTCGCACACGCCGTAATAACGTTCTCTGACAAACTGATCCTCGCTGTCGGTTCCCAGGGCAAACAGCAGGCAGGGGCGCCCCTCGATCCACTGGGTATTTCCGGTATACATAACCTTCATTCCCTGCATGACCGCCTGCTTTACCTCGTCCGTTTCCAGAAGAAGCTCTGTTGCGATTTGAATGGATCGCTCATCGGGCTCTTCCTCGTATGTTGAGAAATCGTACACCCCTGCGATCTCCTGCAGGTGCCCGTTTTCCATGGACAGCGACGGGCGGAAGTCCATGGCCCCGCCGCCGTCAGTAGCGGCAATCAGCACATTGGAGTATATTTCGCTGAGGTTGCACCGCAGCAACAGCGGCTCGCCGGGCTCCCCCACGTGAAGGGGATTGCTCCTGTCGTCGGCATACTCGCCGTCTTCGGTCATCATGGATGGGTACACGATTATCGTTCCCTTGTCATTCGGCGGTATAATTGCATACAGCTCCTGTCCCTCAGCCATGTAAAGCGGCGCACGGGATAGGCTGGGATATTCCTTTCCCGTTTCGCTGCCCGCAACATAGGCGCGCAGGTCCACCTCAGAGCTCTCGCTATCCACATAGCCGATAAAGGCGACGGCGACTGCGCTGCCGCTCTGTGCGATTTCCTTTTGCAGCGCCGCAAAAGCGGCCTCCTCTGTGTTTTTATCATCCGGATCCTTCGCGGTGTTGCCCCCGGGGATCGTGCTCCCGCCTGGGATAGAAGGGTTTTTTTCGGGTGAAGCCGAACATCCGCACAAAGAGCAAATGAATAACATTACTGTGCAAAACAGCAGCACAATTCTTTTCATATGGACCTCCTCTTTCTTATTCCGAAGTATTCCTGTGGCACAATGCATCCCTGCCTGTTTTCCATAGATACGCCCTGAATGAAATTCTCACCCTTCCGAAAGACGATGCGTTTTTTATCTGTTCATCGCCTTTCGGAAAGGGGCTTTTACAAGCCCTTTCCAAATAGTAAGGTGCGGTGGTACAGATAGCTTTATCTTCTTAAGCCTCGGTCCCTGCCCTATGCAGGCATAGGGCAGGAGCTGAGGTGTTGAAGCAAACTCAATCAGACTACCAAAGCAAAGACTTTCCCTTCACATGAAGGTTCGCTCTGTTGACGTCGCTGATCGTGACCCTGCCGTCGCCGTTGATGTCTGCGCAGGCAAATTCATACAGAGTCAATTTACTCTTTCCCTTTGCATGAAGGTTTGCTCTGTTGACATCGCCGATCGTGACCTTACCGTCGCCGTTGATGTCCCCCTTCAGGTGAATTTTCACATTCTGCGTCACCGCTTCTCCGCCCACTGTAATCGTATACTCCCGGGTGACATGATTATTCTTCATCACCCGCATGGTGTAGGTACCGGAAGCAATCCCGGAAATACTGTAGGAGGCGGTATATTGATTCCCCTCCTTCGTTCCGCTGGGGACGATGGTCTCATACGCAGGCTCTGAGTGTCCCTGCTGAATGAGCTGAATGGTCACCTTATCGGAAGCGGAATTAAAGCTCTTCACCGTGCCGCTGACGGAGCCGCTGGCGTTGGGGTCAACCACCTTATAGGATTCATACACCCGCAAAAAATGCCCGTTTGTATTGTCGTCATATTCCATCCATGCGTTTACGCTCTTACCGTTCACCTTGAAATCTTTCCAATTTTTCGGGTATACATAGCCCATTTCTTCGCCGCCCTCAAACCCGATGCGGAGATCAAGGATATAAGATTTTCCGATCTCAAATCTGTCAAATGACCCCATTGGGGTGTGGTCGATTTTCCGCCATTGCATCGACAGCACCTTCATATTATACGGCAGGCTTGTCGGTCCAATATAGCTGCCATAGACAGCAGGGCGGTCCCCCGCCTTAGGCTCCTGTACACGGATATCGGTCCCGTATTTCACTCCCTCGCTGTTCGGCTCCAACAGTTGGGAGACCCGGTATTTCTGGTTTATCGGTGAATAGCTGATCCAATCGCCCTTATAGACTGTGCTGTATGTTTCCGCAGAGTCGAATATCCCGTTGGCTCTGTAGCCTGCGGGCTGGATCACCTTTACCGAAGCATTCTCGGGGAGATAATAGCCAACCCCCGGCTTTACGTCGAAGTAGACATAACACGTATCGCCTTCACGCAATTGACCGGCCTCTACGCCGTAGGAGTTGCCATAGCCGGGATCGTATACCACCGTATCCTGGAAAGAATACTTTTTCGGTTCATTCGATACGATCTCCGTAAACCCGGCGTCAATGCCGAGACGGAAATTCTTGAGCGTGCCGCGCACATCCGTCAGCTTCCGCTTTGCCACAAGGTTGACAGTGAGGGCTTTTTCTCCATAGGTGAATGACCTCCTTGTAACCTTTGTATGCTGCACATTCAGAGTAACTCCGTTGTCTGCCGTCGCAGTCGAATCGGCAAGCTCATATCCGTGCCGTGCGTTTATCCAGAAGTACATAGCATACGCATCCTCATCGGCCAGATATCTCCACTCGGAGGGGATACCAGTTGAATATGACTCGTTGGTATAGCATTTCGCCAATGTATCCGGATGCAGGGAGATCTTGTGGGTGGCGTTGGTTGCTTCGGTAAATTCGCCCCCCGCCTGCAGAAGCTGAACACTATATATGTATTGTTTGCCGCTGACCGCTTCGTTCATCTGCACATCAAATTCGATGTGTGTCTGATAAAGGACACTCTCTTCTGTCTTCGGTTTACGATAGTCAGTATTTGCCGACGGCCAGCAGGCCCAGTAGAACTCTACACTGTGTTTTCCGGTGCGGTCCACATAAAAATCAAGTGTATAGGGTTGTCCTTCATAGCCCTCTTCCTGACCCGGCTTGCACAGGAGGCCGTAGAAATCGAACCTGACTCTGCCTGCATCCCTCAGCTTTTGCATCCACTGGGGCATATACACAATATCCGCAGACATCTCATAGCCCAGGCCGGCCTTCAGGCCCCGCACCGTCTGACCCCCCTTCACCTCCTGCAAGTTGAGGTTGAAGCGTATCTGCGGCATGTAGTCTCTGCGATCCATGGTGAGAGTATAGCCGCCGTCGGTTCTTCCAGCTATATACCATTCCCTGCCGATCTTACCGATGCTCCTGTAATACTTAAACACCTTCGCCGGGTCGGTTTCGCCGTTGCTGCCGAATAAGGTCCATCCGCCGGAGCCCCGCTGCACATAGACATTCAGGCTCTTTGCGTTGACGAGCTTGAAGTTGTTCATATGGCAGCTCCAAGCGGCGGCGTTGGTCCGGGGATTTTTGATAGAAAGGGAAACATCTCTGGTGGTGTCGATGGTGAGTGTGATCGTCTGAATCAGGGAACTCACATCTCTGTGGCTGTTGCCGCAGACAATATTCAGCGCAGTATCCTCCAGAACCGATGTGTATTTCGCCACGATGGCATAGTCGGGGCTGGTTTTTCTGGGGGCATTCGTCGTAACGATACTCAGCTTCCCGTTTCCGCACAGCTCAAAGGTGCCGCAGCCGTTCAAGCTTCCCTCCGACTGCGCCAGATCGATCACCGCGCCGGTTGCACCGTTTTGGGGACAGTAGGCGGTCTTGTTCTTATACCGGGTGCTGTGGTTGAAGGTGACATTGACGCCGTCGGTCACCATCAGCTTCAGATCGACGCCGGGGGCATACAGGGCGGATAGCTTCAGATTGTCGAACAGAACCAGCATCAGAGACCTTCCCTCAAGCCCCGAAAGATCCAGGAAATCATTCTCATAACGTGTCCAATACATAAGAATGCCGTTATCGTATGACACGACCCGCTGAAGATTTGTATCGCTCTTATAGCCTTCGAGTAATCTCTCGTTATATATGCAATCCTCCGGGTCTATAATGACCGAACGGCTCACCACCCTGCCGTTTTTATAGAAAAAATAGACGTGACCGTAGATTATCTCCGTTCCCTCGACCAAATTGGTCAGCGCGGGATACGACGAAGAAGAGGCCCGCGCTGCGCCCCGATTGGCGCCGGTCGTCTCCTCGCCGCCGCTTTCAGCGCCCGCCGACAGCACAGAAAGCGGCAGCAAGCCCACCAGCATGATCAGCGCCAGCAAAAAGCTGAGCCATCGATTTCGTTTACTTGTTTTCATCTCTTTTCCTCCTTTACAAAGTCCAGATGGTTTTTGAAGCCGAGCACCTTAGTGGATTGCTGTATGACATTACCTTTCCAAAGAAAACCAACGGTTTGATTCTCTTTGGAAAAGCGAAAGGGCGGAGGCGGATGGCTTCCGTCCCGCCCTTTGCTTCAATCCTTTAGTACGATTTTTCGGTTAGGTGGTTTATCTGCTCCTTCTGCGGGAATACAGAGCTGCTCCCATCAGAGCCGCACCGGATACGATCGCCATCGCGATGCTGAAAGCGATCATGCTGCCGTCGCCGGTCTTGGGGGTTTCCGGCGCAGGAGGCGTCACCGGCTTCTCGGGGGGTTCCGGCGCAGGAGGCGTCACCGGCTTCTTGGCGCTATAGCTGTTGGTGAAGCCGATTTCCTCCATGGGATTGTTGTATTCCAGCTCGCCCTTCTCGTCGAACTTGAAGAAGGCCCAGCCCCGAACGCTGTCATAGCTGTCGACAAACAGAGGCATGGCGTAGAAGATGCTCTCATCGTAAGTCCAGCCCGCAGCATTGCCCTTGACCTGGTGGATAACGAAGCCCTCGGACAGATTGCCGGCCTGATCCTTACTGATGGTGAAAATGAACTTACCCTCATAGGTCTTTTCGCCATTGGTCTCCACGGTATCCTGCACCAGCGTATAGACGGTGGGGGCGCCGAATCTGTCAATAGCGAACTTGAAGGTCTTCTGGCCGGGATCCATTTCGCCGGTCTTCTTCACAGTGAGCTTGAAGGGGACCTCAACGCGAATGCTGCCGTTCTCCCGCTGCGGCTCAAGCACACGGCCGCAGTCGGTGCACTTCACAGCGTAATCGTAGGTCGCTCCGCCCTCATGATCGGGCGTATGGGGCTGCACTGCATCATAGGCATCGTGATACTGGCACTTGTGGGCGTGACCGGTCTCCCCGCAATCGACCCACTCACTGCCGTAAACATGAGCGCCCTGCTTGCCGTTATAGAACTTATCCGCAGCGGCGGCATCATCCTTGGCGCTGTGGGTTGCGTCATTGGCGCAGGTGTACCAATAGGTGTCAAACTCGCGGCAATCTGCAGCGGTGGATCTTCTGTGAGCTTCATCGCTGTTTTGCACGGTGTAGCTATGACCCGTCTTGGGAAGCACCACACTGCTGTGGTCGGTGATTTCCGTGGCGGCAGCGGCATCCTCGAAGAGCTTGCCGCAGGTGCACCGGTAGTACTCCTTGTTGCCGTCAGTGGTGCAGGTAGCGTCCTCCTTGTCCACCTTGGTCAGATGGTCGGCATGGACATGGCCCGTTGCAGCCTTCATCACAAATCCGCATTCTGTGCAGGTCTGCGGTGTGGTTTCCGTTGCGGCAGGGCCTGGCGTGTGAGGCATTACGGTATCATGGTGCGCCGCGTTGCGGCTGCAGACATGGGCGTGGCCGTCGGCCTCCTTGTATCCCCACTCAGAAGTGTTGAAATCATGATCGTCGTTGGTGGCCCTGTACGGGATCCCGGTAAGGGGATTATCGCTCATGTCAAACAGCTTGCCGCAGAGATCGCACTTCTTATAAGCGTCCCAGCCCTTCTCGGTGCAGTTCGATTCCTTCTCCGGGAAGAGGGTGAAGGAGTCGTGACCACAGTTTACCGTCACCTTGCAGGTGGCCGTTTTTGTTCCTGCCGTTGCGGTAATGATCGCTTCACCGGGGGCTACGGCGGTCACCTTGCCCGTGGCGGGATCGACGGTAGCAACAGCGGGCTTGTCAGAAGACCATACCACCGTGTCGGTAGAATCGGCCGGCGTGACCGTCGCTTTCAGGCTGTCATCCACTGCACCGACGGTCAGCGTCAGCTCGCTCTTGTTAAGAGTGATACCCGTTGCCGGCTTCGGGGCGGCAGGGACAGTGATGGTCGCAGGGATGCATGTGGGATTTTTGGTTTTGTAGTTCTCAGTAGAACCGCCGTCCGCTTCAATTTCAAGCAGAGTTACCTCATAATTTCCCGCAGCAGTATCGTTATCCACTGTGCACTGAAATGTCATCACTGCAATCTTATCTGTCCCGGTGAAATCCTCTGCGCCAAATGCGCTCAAGAGCTTATAGGGATCCTGGGTCCAGGCAACTTCGTCCCGGCCAAGTTTCTCCTGGATACCCTCCGTAAGAGCACCGCTATCCACAACGTATGTTAAGCCGGACGGGATGCCAAGTTTGCCCTGGAAACAAGTCATCGTACCTGTTTGCTGTATATAAACGGTAAACGTGACAGTATCCCCGGGGCCCGCTGTTGTTTTGTCAGCTTCGACCGTGAAGGTAAATGTCGACGTCGCAGGCTCTGCTGATACCGGTGCCGCAGTTGCAAACATCGCAAAAATCATGACGAAACTGAGCAGTAGGGATGTGATTCGCTTGTTCATGACCAAGCTCCTCCTTTGAAAATAGATTTGCGGGACATTTCTTACGCACCGCTTCCGAAGTCTCGCTTAGTTCCGAAGAGCGGCGGTGCAGATTGCTCTGCATTTTTTATTCTTAAACCGCAGCTCCTACCCTATATGGCGTATAGGGCAGGCGCATTGGCATTAAGACAAGCCGGTTGGGCTACCACAGAAGGGACTTTCCCTTATTGTGAAGATTCAGCTTGTTAACATCACTGGTCGTCACTCTGCCGTCGCCGTTGATGTCTGCACAGGCGAGTTCATACCCAAGCAATATCTTTTTTCCCTTTGCGTGAAGGTTTGCTTGATTGATATCACCGATACTGATTCTGCCGTCGCCGTTGATATCGCCCATCAGATGTATCTTCACATCCTGCGTCAACGCATCCGTTCCCACTGTAATTGTGTACTCCCGGGTGACATGATTCTTCTTCGACACCTGCATGGTATAGGTGCCGGGAGCAACCTCGGGAATGTCGTAGGTGGTGGTGTATTGTCCGGAGCTGTCTTTTGTTCCCCCCAGCACCGATACGGTGTACTTGGGCTCTGCGCTGCCATCGGCAAACAGGGAAACGGTCACATCGCTGCCATCGCGGAAGCTCACCGCCTGTCCGCGTAAGCCGGAGGAAACGGCAAGGGAATATTCCACCGTAAGGACGGTTCCGTTCCCCGCTGCTTCTGTGACCAGCGCGTTTTTCCCGTTCACATAGGCATCCATAACCTCCGGTTCGGCTAAGTAATAGCCCTCCTCGCAATCCAGGATTACCTCAAAGCGATAGGATCTGCCCGCCACAAAGGGCGTATTCTTTCCCAGCCGCGCCCCGCTTTCGACATCAAACCAGGAATAATTCCGGACAGCAACGCCGCCGGGCACCCCCGTGATCCAATTGTTGTTGAATCCAGGGCAGGAACCCACCCAAGGATAGGGCGCTCCCAGCGACAGATAGTCATAGTAGACAACATCCGGCTCCGGTGTCAGATCAATGGTATACGCCTGCGCAGCTTCATCATACAGTACTTCCTTGTAGTCCGCAGCGGTGTTAAAATCGTTATTCATCCGCAGCTTGACATTCGTGTTGAGATAATAGTGAAATGTGTAATCATACCGCCACGGACCGTTGTGGAATGTCATTCCTTGTTTGCCCGTGCCCACCAGCTTGATCCGATAGGTATAGTCGGGATCGATCACCTCATTGGGGCTGGTGCTGTAAACAACTCCGTTCTTGATTCGCTGGATCTCCTTTATCTCAAAATCAAAGTAACTGTCCTTCGGCCTGATGTTCACTCCATCGACCAAGCTTCCCGCCCGCAGTCCGGTAACGGTACCCCAGGCGTTTTGAATCAGCTCGGAGGGATGGGAGGCCAGGGACACCCCCAGGGACCTTTCATCACTGGCGACCGAAACAGATATACTGTCGCATTCCCGGTTGAGGCCCCGGATCTTGACCTTCGGCGGGTTGTTCTTATCGAATTTATACCCCTCATTGCCGTCCTTGAGGTACACACGGATGAAGCGATAATACTGATCCCCCAAGATCGCGGGAACACTGCCGTTTCCGGTCAGGTCCCATATATCCTCATGTTCCCAGTAGCCCCGCCTGTCCTCGATGGTGTAGGGAGCACTCCCATCCACAGTGAAGGTGCCGCTGGTATAATCCCCCTGCACCAGAGGCTGGCTGATATCCAGATAAATGGTGTCGATAGCCTTCGTCCGATCCACCCACCGTGCCACCTTTGCGCCCTTGTAGCCGGTCGTAACCTGCTTCTTTACGCCGTTGGTCTCCAGCATCAGGTCATACTGCAGCTCCATGGTGGTCAGTGTGTCCACATTGGATTCATTAATGTAGTAAGTCACCGAAAACGGCTCTTTACCTGATTCCGGAACATCGGGATAATGAACCATGCCATACCCCGTTTCGTCATCAACGAGCATCCGAATATACCCGGTCGAATAATCATTGGAATAGCTGTACCCCAGCACACGCAGCATGGGGGAAATCGGATACATCACAAAAGTCACCTGATGATCGCTCTCCGCGGTGGTATCCACCTGGGGTGCGCTGAAGCCTCGCTCGCCGCAGGCCATGGGCTCGCCGTCCAGCAGGACCTCCTTCACGCCATAGGCGTTGGAGATCACCTTGGCTATGCCGCCCTGCACGCCGAACGACGTACCCTGGAAAATCATGATCGGCCCGCCGTTTTCAACCCACTGGCGCATATTGCCCCGCACATACCAGTTTCCGTCGTGCACATCGGTAAAGACCGCGCCGTTTTCACTGATAAGGTGCGGTATTAGATCATCCATCATACTCAGTGCATCATCGAAAGTCGCGCCCGGAATATCGTTATAAAGTAACCGGTAATCCCAGTCTCTGTCATAAAAACTTTGCAACTTCCCGCTTAGCACCAGACGGCACTGATCCAGCTTATCGGTGGTGCGCATGAAATACGCATCGTTGATCTGCATGGTCAGATGATCGAAATTGCTGGCATACACATCCCCAACCAATATCTGGGCGATGGATTGCCGGAAAAAGCCGCCGTTTACCACCAGCTCATACTTTCCCCGATTCTCCGGTGTGGGGGCGCTGTGCAGAACCACCCGGTCGAAGGTGCCGCCGTTGATGGTGACGCTGCCGCCTGCTTCTCCCCGAATGGCTTGCAGCCGGCGGGAAAAATACCGCTCCTCCCTCTCGCCCCCGGGACTGGTCACCTGCGTCAGCACCTCGCCGCCGTTAAAGATCGCCGTACCGGATACACCGATGGCGCACTTCGTATACTGATTATCTTTGGAGGGACACAGCATCTTGACCGTACCGCTCTCCATAACCAGCGTACCTTTACTCACATTGATAAACTCATAGTAGAATTCCTGATTAAACTCGCCGATCAGGGCGCCGCCCCCCACGCTGTCGCGGATGGTCAGCCGGGCATCCTTATCACATATATTGATCAGATACCCCTGCGCAACCTCCGAATAGTATTTCGCATACGCATTGACGGTGTGTCCGTTCAGATCCAGCACCTTGTCCATGGCCATCGACATGAAGATGATGTTGTCCTGATGCAGACCGGTGTGTCCGTTCAGAGACTTTGTTTCGATGTCCTTAACCACCTTCACCACCGAGCAATTTGTCGTATATTCCAGCGCTTTTTTTAGCTCCGCCCAGGTAGAAACCTCCACCGTGCCATCTGCTGCATCGGCCGTCACCGGGAAGAAGGGCACCGCTGATACGAGCATCATCACTGCCAGCAGAAGGCTAAGCCATTTCCTTTTTTTCACTGTGCTTCACCTCACCTTTCTTATGTCGTCCTTACATCGCGTAAATCTGATCCATCAGGTATTCAGCGGTCATCGAGCCGTAGAAAAACTGGTCGATGATACCATTTTTCTTGGCCTCCCGGATGTCCTTCGCCGCCTGTTTTTCGGTGTTGGAATCCACGATGAGGGCAATTTTGCAATCCGGGCACACCGTCTTTGCCTCATCCCGCAGCTTCATCCTCTCGCAAAGCAGCCATGGAGTATAGGCGGTAACCTCCATTAAAAGGACAAACGGTTTGAACACCCGGCACAGTTCAATGGTATCTCGCGGGGACTCCGCACGAACCACAGCAATGTCGTAATCCGAACTCTTGAAAGCAGTCGCTATGGAATCGGCAAACAGAAAATTCTGCATATCGACCACGATTTTCTTCATCGAACCATCCCTCCTTTTTCGTGATACATATGACGGAGCCGCTCCGCCCTACTTTATGACTTTATTGTAGCAAGGATCGCCGGCTCTGTCTGTCCTCAAAAGTGAGGACAAATGCCCCTTAAATTGTAAACAAATTATGAACAGACGCCCATTTTTCGCAAAAAAATACCCGGCCTTTTGAAAGCCGGGTAATTTTTTCGTGTCGAAGAGGGTTTTTCGGCACGCTGTCTTGTTCACTTTTTCACTGGTTTTCTTCCTGCTCCTCGATCCAGCAGCCGGGCACGACCATCCGTTTGCCCACAGCTGCGATCATCAGCCGATTGCGGTTTGTGTAGCCGGTTTTTTCCAGCATACGGTTAATATAGGTCCGCACCGAGGACTCGCCCACATTCAGCTTTACGGCAATCTCGGCATTTGTTTTTCCCTCGCAGAGCAGGCGCAGAGTCTCTATCTCACGGTCAGACAGGTCGCAGGAGAGCGTGTTGCCGAGCCGGACACTGGGCACGCCGTCCGGCCAAAAGTGCTTTCCGGAAAGGGTTCCCTCGATCACACCCACAAGGTCGCCGGAGGGGGAGTCCTTATACCAGAAGCTGTCTGCCCCGATCCTTCTGGCCCGATCAAGAAACCGTCCCTCCAGCATAGAGGTCACCATAACGATTTTTATCTGCGGGTAGATCTTCTTAATGGATTCGGCTGCGGCCAGTCCGTCCGAGTCGCTTTCGGTGCATATGTCCATGAGAATCAGATCGATGGGCCCCTCATCGCAGCGCTGAAGCGCCGCGTCGGCCCGGAACAGCGTACCCGCCACCTGGCAGTCCGTGCATTTTTCCACGCAGGCGCACAGATAGGTTCTCGCCAGCGCCTGATCCTCCACAATCAGTATTTTTCTCATAGTCACAGGTTATTCACCCCCGAATTCCCGGATTTTGGTATCTCAATTGCCAGAGAAAACCTCGGCAGGCTCTGCACCGTCATCTTACCGCCCGAATTTTCGATCCGGTGGCGCAGGTTGGTAAGTCCGCCGCCCTCGGTGATCTCCTTTTCCGGCGGCTTGCCGTTATTGCGTATCACCACCGTATAGCTGTCCTGGTTTTCCCAAATATTTGCGGAAATCTCCGTGGCCTTGGCATACTGAATGGCGTTGTTCAGGCAAACCTGCATGGCCGTGTACAGCAGCTCCGCCTCACCGTCCGTGGGCTCCTGACCTCTTATCCGCACGGTCACGCCGCTGGCCTTGGCGCTGTCCAGCAGTCTTTTTCTGGCCGGCAGGCAGATCGTATCCCGGAAGGCAATGACCTTCTCCCATTCATGGCATACAACGCCCGGGTCCATACCGTCAAATTCCCCTGTTATGTACTGCTTCGTCAGTGTAATGCAGGCGGCAAGGCCGTCGTGCATGGCGGATTTCGCGTCCAGCAGCTCCTTCTCCCGGGCCAGAGCCCCGGCATTATCGGAAAGCTGCTTCAGCTTTTCCGCGTCCTCCTGCAGCTTCTTGCTGTCTGCGGTAAGCTGTACCAAGGCGCGCTGCAGGTCGGTAACATCGGCGGCGGTAAGCTGTATATACCTCGTCCCGTACCGATCGGTGACCTCCGTTTTTTCAAACCTCCACACGGTTTTGTCCGGAAACCGATAGGTGTTGTCTATATCCGGGATCCGCACAATGCCCCCTCCCGGGGCAGACAGCGCCTCCTGGACCTCGCCCAGATACTGCATATCGCTGTCAAGCAGGAATCGGCTCAGCTGATACATCTGCCGGTTGCACAGGACGATGCTGCCCGTTCGGTCAAAAAAGCACACGCCCGTGGGAAGCCGGTCAAAGCTCTCCTTAATGGCATTAAAGCTTAAGCGTTTCATTCTATGCATCCTTCCAACCTCCTATCATCGTGCGAACAAGCCATAAGCCGTCCTCCTGCTTAACGGTTACATTTGGAGAAACGAGAAATGACAGATCCGCAGCACACTCCACCGACAGATCCATCTCACTGTCGGACACGGAGATAAACAGAGAATGCAGCTCGTTTATCGTGGCCTCCTCAACGGTTTTCAAAAGGTCGAACAGCCGCGCCACCTCTGCCGAAAGCATCGGTTTTGTTGTGTGATAGACCACACTGCACTCCGTGCCGCAAACGGTCATGACCCGCACGGCCTCGTCTATTGTCAGCCGAAGCTCCTGCTGCGGCAGAAGCTCATA
>OLPE01001330.1_pt1 | contig 14274 bp, 16 predicted proteins | sample 1671901 | NCBI WGS metagenome assembly OLPE01 (sample SAMEA3136624, study PRJEB25190) | human gut metagenome | biome: human gut; feature: human-associated habitat; material: faeces | place: Austria | collected 2013 | reverse complement strand
GGCGGCCCACTAGGGCTCTGCCCTAAAAACCCGGCGCCCTTGGCGGCGTTAAAAAGTGACGCAATAACGTTGTTACGTTATTGCGTTATTACACAGTTCGGCAGTCACACTTTTACATTGTTGCGGCATGACACAGTTACGCAATGTCTCCGGTGCGTCTCGGTAAAAGGTTCGCTACCGGACAGCCACCGGACACCGAGGCGATCTAAGCGCGGCGATGGTTTGCCGTGAAATGTGCTGTGAGATGAAAAATCTCGCAAGAGACGCGAACTTGTACCTCCATCGTAAATGTAGCCACAAGTTCGCAGCCGTTGGCTCTTGCCAGGGCTCCGCCCTTGGACCTGGGTCGGTAAGTTGACTGCGATTGCATCGGTTGATTGATGGCAGTTGGAATCGACGCCGTAGTTTTTAAATCTGTTATGAAGCGTGAAACTCAAAAACTCATCGTATTGATTTTCATTTGATTCGAAACGCCCGCGCAAAAGTCGAAACGGCTCGCGCGGGCGTTTCGGTTTTTCGTTTCGCATCTCAAATCGCGTCTAAACAAAACGCGAGTTTTGAAAATCGATAGCGACCTCTGGTCGCGATCATAGGCGGCTTGACCGCCGCATGAAAATCGACTCGCCATTCGAACCGTAATGCGATTCGCGGTACCTTTCGACAATCCAACAACGCTACGAGTCTCACTAAAAGACTCTCCGCGTCATTGAAATGTCGAAAGCTGCCTCAACTTTTTCGCAAGCGCATCGAAAAACGATTCGATAAAGTCGAATGTTTGCGTCGCGGGCGCCGCAAACCCGCTTCGCGGCAATGCGAACACTCAGCATCCTTCGCGTTAAAAATTCACTTTCGCTCACGGTCTTCACGCAGTTACAACGCCGCGAGGCCTCTCGCTTGGAATGAGGCCTCTCATTCCACGTCTACACTGCGTTTCGCCCAATCCCCGTTCCGGAGATTGCAAGATGTACGTAAATCATGATAACCGGGCCCGTAGTCCCTGTTATCATGATTTACGAATCTTGCTTTTCTCCTGTCACGGAGAAAAGGGAAAGAGTGAACGCAGTACGCTTTTTGCGGGTTGGTTTCACTCTTTCTAAAAAATTAGGCAACCATAGCAAGAGGTGACGGATGCCAATCCTCAGTTTCTTGCTTACTTTTCCGGAGGCCACTCCGGAGAAAGTAGAAAAATGGCACGAAATGAATTCGTAAAGGCTCGCGTTTCTCCTGAAGAGAAAGAGATCTATCAACAACTTTGCGAACAAGCTGGTTGTACGGAAGCTGAGTTGATTCGATCCGTACTGATTCATCGGGAAATCTCACTTGATGATCTCGATGACGAAATGCAAGTTCTTGATCGGAAGAAAAAGGCCCTCCATAAGCAACAGGAGGATTACAGGAGAGCACAGGCATCGCGTAAAACCGATGAACGTGGCGAGCCGATTTCTGAAAAAAGGAGTATTCCGTTCCAAGTAATGCTCACTGCTACAGAAAAAAAGGCAATTGAGCAGCGTGCAGCGGCGCTCGGCATTTCTGCAAGCGAACTGGTTCGCCGCAGCGCAATTTACGGAAAGATCGAATCATTCAATTTTGACATCGCGGAAGTTGAAAAACTCCATCATGAGTTATTGAAGGAAGGAACAAACCTCAATCAGCTGATGTATTTTGTGAACGCCCAAGGGCTTCCCGCGTACAACGAGAAAGCTGTTTTCCGAACGCTTGAAAAGGTTTATCAAAATGCTCGAAAGGTCGACCGGTTCATCGAGAAATTAGAGAAGCGTTATCACATCGACTATATTCCAAGCGATTATTTGGCAGATGAACCAGACAACAGAACTCTTTAACTCGGACCTATACTTCGCGAATGATGCGCACAGCGCCATTGCAAGACCGATCGCAAGGCCAACGGCAGCTATCTTTGCATAGCTCCTGCCCGCGCGTCCCAGTTTTCGGCCTAAAACGGGATGCATTTTCCGAACCGGCGCTCAAAAGGAAACCGTATCCCGCTTTGGGGCGGGGGCTGCGGAAAATTGGCCCGTGATCTGGTTCGGATTTGAGTATGAGCGAATCGTTGATGTTGGCCGGTGTGGGCATGGAGATAGATGAGTGGATCGAGCGATATAATGACATGCTATGGAGGCCATATGCTCTTTTCCCGCCGTTCTGCCACATCTGCCTGCGCCATTGTGCTTATCGTAATGGCGGTTACCCCTTATCACCGGTTTTCATCTTCAATCGGCTTGGCATCAGGTGCAATGACCTGGCTCGTTATCCTCGGCGCATGCCTCGCGGCGTTTGGTCATGGTGTTGCGCTCCGCAAGGGGAGAGAAATAAGACGGCCGGGTCGCCTTGGCGTCTTCGGTGTTTTCCTTGCTGCTATTGCGGTGGTTCCCGAATGGGTCGACTTGGCCTTCTATGCTCGCGGAGATTCTATCCCAATCGTGTTTGCACCAATCTGGTTGTTGCATGGTGTTTCGTGTACCTTGTGCTTCACTGGGTCGTTGCTCCTCTCATATGCAATTTGGGATACGGCGGGCTCTCCTTTGGTACGGGGGGGGGGGCGGCGCGGGACGGCGAAAGGGGGCCCCGCCGATCGCAGAGCGCGCTTTTTGCAGAAACAATAGTTGTCCTGTCTTGCCTGCTGTTTTGCTGTCGAGTTTCATGGAGAGTCGTTCCCGAGCCATGGGGGATGCCCTCTGTAACGGCCGCATCAATTGGCATCGTGCTTTTAATTCCTCTGGTCTACCTCGTATTGGCTGCGGTCCCGCTGCTTTGCTGTCCCCGCGCCTTTGGTCGGGGGCAGGGCGACGTGTTTGCCCGTTCTGTGCTCGCGGCAGTTCCCATTGGCCTTGTTCCGGCTGTCGAGGTGGCATACTTTGCAAGCGATGCCACGGTCATTGCATCACTGTCGATGGGGTCCGCTATTGCTGTTGCCGCCTTCGTATACACATTGCTAAGGGAGAAACGGGACAACAATTCGGATACCCCTCGCACGTCCGACCCATTCGATGCTGGGGTGTTTTCCCCTGCCCTGTCGCCTCGAGAAGAGCAGTTTGTTCGGCTGCTGCTCAAAGGGAAAACGCCGGCGGAGATTGCCAGGGAGACGGGTACGAAGCCATCGACGGTGCGAACAACGCTTCACCGAGCATACGGGAAGGCGTCGGTTGCGGGCTCAGGCGAGCTCGTGGCGTTGTTTGCAGGTGAGGGTGATGCTGTAGGGCCTGAGCCGCTGCAGCGGCATGCTGACGATCTGCTGGTATCAGCTCGGACGCGCCGGCTGTTTCGATACCTGCTCACATCATTTTTTATTCTTCTTGCGGCGGGTCCCTTGGTAATGGCGGATAGCGATTGGAGTTCCAGCGTTACGCATGCAATCGCTTTTTCTCTTGCAAGCTATACATTGGGTCTCGGGCTGCTTCTGTCGCTGTGCAGCGCGGGTGGAAAACCGAAGCGCGGGGACGATCTGGATGGAGCGGATGGGGCGATCGGGCTCGGAAGCCCGTGTGTGTGGGCGATACTGTCTGCCGTGGAATGGTCTTTTGTCTATATCGCGGCATGGAGGTGCATACGCGATCCGTTGATGGCTGCGCCGGTCCTGTTTTGCGGCATAGCGTCTATGGCTTCGCTCGCCGTTAAGCTGTGCCCGTTTAAGGTTCATGCCCATACTCGGGCTATCGCGCCATTAGTTTCGATAGGTGTGGCTGCTTTAATCTATGCAGCAACTAGGGGGCGAATTCATGGGCTTGCGGTACTGACGGGGATGCTGCTCACGTATATAGTGCTGCGAAGCTGTCCGCAGCGCAAAATGCTCGGGGTATGGATGCTCTGCTTTGGGGCGACGGTTCCTGCTTGGGTTGTCTTGCTCAACATGGTGCAGGATCTGACGGTTTTCGAGCCGTTGTTCCTCGCGTCGTTGTTGGGGCAAAGTTCGGCTCTCAATGTCGTCGTGGCAACGGTGATCGTCTGCTGGTCTGTGCCCATGTTCGTCACGCACATCGCGCTCGCCCGCTCGGTTGAGGACGAGAAAGCCCTCTTGGAGTACCGCGCGAACGGGTCCACCGAAACAGCTCGCGTGCGCCAGCTTGCCCTGCTTACGTCGCGCTCCCTTTCCGATGTTCAGTCGCAAATTTTGCTGATGACGGCAGAGGGCGCAACGACAAAGACCATTGCGGAGGATGTCGGTTACGCTGCATCTACGGTGCAAGCACTGCGGTCTGCTTCTTACCGCCAGTTGAGGATCAAGAATAAAACGCAGCTTATTTCATTGTTATCGCAGTTAGATAACGTGTAAACGCCTGAGCGGTCGACTCAATAGCGGGTGTTTACAGACATCTTTCTCTATTCATGCAAAGGTTGCCGTGCGTCGACGCATTGTTAACCGCTTTTGATTGGAGAAGGCCATGATTAAGCCAAGGAGCGCTATTGCTCGAATCGGAGTCGGCTTGGCGATTGTTGCGGGCTTGTCGATGGGTGCACCTGCCGCATCATTTGCTCAAGAGGAGTTCGACACTTCCCAGGTTTCGAGCATTTCGCAAAGCGCAGATGCTGGAATTGCCACATGTAAGAACAACAAGGATACAGATTTCGCTTTTCAATGTTCTGGCACGAGCGCAACTGGCTATCGCTCGAAGCACGACTCATCTTCAGTTTACATTTGGATTATGGGCTATTCGGGAAAGCCGTTACGTTTGTACGTGGACGGTGCCTATGACAATAGAGGAACGGGCAACATGAATTGCACGCAGGGCGTGTATCGCTCCAACCATGAGCATGAATGGGAGATATACAACCTCGTCCGTGAGAACAAACGCAGTCATGCTCGTCTGACCGCATGGGCCGAGTCCGGATACGGCACGGTCTATGGAAAGTGGAGCCCCGATTGCTTTGGCCATTTTAACAAACTTCCCTCCTAGCCAATCCGCAGCTTCTTGTTGTGATTAGGGCCGGGCCGAGCGTTGCTGCTCGGCCCGGCCAATGGGAGGATGATGACATTTGAATAGAAATCTAATACGGCACGAGCTGTCCAAGATATTTGGCAATCCTATATTTGCGTTGGCTCTTATTTTGGCGACTGCCATTTCGATGGCAGCTGCCATCGAGGCGTGGTGGACACTCGAGGCCGAGCGCAAGCAGCTGTTATCTTTTGGCTACGGCATTGGTCTGCAGTCTCAGACATACCTCGGCCAAACGCGTGAAAGTAGCTTTGGTAACTGGATCGTTGTGAGCGCGAACGCGCCGTTGCTAGCGTCGGTGTTTTTCTATGCGCTGCCGTTGCTTGCCATGTTGGCCGGGTCGTGGTCATGCCTGTCCGAGCGTTTGAGCGGTTACGAGGCACAGATCTGCACGCGTGTTTCTAGAAATGCATATGTGAACGTGAAGATGCTGTCTGCTTTCCTCTCTGCGTTTGCGGTCACGGCTATTCCGCTACTCGTGAACTTTCTGATTGTCTCCATGCTGTTTCCCGCGTATCTCCCCCGAGTCGACGAATCGACTTACGTCGGACTCTATCTGCATAGCTATTTTTCTGGCCTGTTTTATTCCCGGCCTCTGTTATACGTGCTGGTTTATACGCTGTTCGATGCGGTGGCGCTGGGGGTTCTATCCATGGCCGTGACCGGTCTGTCGGTTGTGTTTCGCAGCAGAATCAAGGCGATGGTCGTTCCATATCTGATTATGGTTGCATGGCATTTTGTTAACGACTGGATTTTTAGCGTCCTTTCATGCGTCGGCTTTAACTGCAACATTCTTAACAGCATCAGGTCGGAATCACTAAATAACTGGCCCGACATTCGAGCGGGGTTTGCGGAAATCATTTTGCTGTTCGTCTTTTCTTTGATTTCCGCGAGATTCTTAAAAAGGCGCGAGGTGGTCTGATGCTGTTTAGGCTGGTCGCTGCGGACCTGAGGACCGTTTTGAAGAAGAACATCGTTACTTTTATTGCGGTTGCGGCAGTGACCGTTGCGAACTTGGTGTACGCCTACGGATTGTCTTCTGTGTATGGGGTCAGGACGGATACCTTGGGGTTTGCGGATAATCTTGCGCTTGTGTTTGCCGGATCTGCTCCGTTTGAGCCTAGGCCCGGGGTCATGTTTGTGCCTCCGTTAGGGTGGCTATTCCTCATTCTGCTTATTCTCTATACAACACTCGATTATCCGACCGAATCGTTGCACGGGCTTGGTTTACAAGCACTTGTTCGATGCCGGGCAAGAACCCTTTGGTGGGCCTCGCGTTTTATCTCAGTGGCGGCGGTAACGGCATTTTCACTGCTCGTGGTGGTTTGCTCTGTTGTGATTTGGAGCTTGGTGGTGAGCTCCTCGTTCAGCGCGGTCATTCATGGCGAGTCGCTTCAGCTGGCTAATTTGGCGCCGTGGTTTCTCAAAGCTGCCGAGGCAGATGCGCTGCCGTTTTTCATAGGTCTCTTATTTGCTTTTGAGGCGCTTGCGTTTGCGCAGGCAGCGGTTGGGTTTGTGCTTGGGCCGTCAGTCTCGTTTGTGGTTTTAATGAGCTACCTGATCTGCTCGGCATATGCACGACATTGGGCGCTATTGGGTAACGCCTTGATGCTGTTGCGCTGGGGCGGAATTGTCAAAGAGGGAATCGCGGCGGGCTCGAGCGTCTTGTCATCAATTGGGCTTATGTCGTTATGTCTATCGCTGGGTGGACTGTGGTTTCGAAGGGCCGACCTTATAGAAAAGGGGGACAAGATATGAGCGTGATCGTTAGGGACGTATCGAAGCGTATGGGCAAAAACGATGTTCTGCGCAACGTGTCCATCGAGGTTGACCCTGGGACTGTGGTTGGGCTTCAGGGGATAAACGGTTCGGGTAAGACCATGCTTATGCGAGCGGTCTGCGGATTGATCAAGCCTACCGAAGGCGAAATCTCTATCGATGGCCAAAGGCTTGGGGCGGACATCTCGTTCCCGCCGAGTCTGGGGATGTTGATCGAGGCGCCTTCCTTTTTGGGATATCTGTCTGGCTACGATAATTTGGAGCTCATCGCTCAGATCAAGGGCGTTGCCACCCCCGAGGACATTCGCTCTGCCCTGCGGCTCGTGGGGCTCGATGCAGACGAAAAAAAGAAGTTCCGAGCATACTCGCTTGGGATGAAGCAACGTCTGGGGATAGCCGCGGCAATTATGGAAAAGCCGAAGCTACTTGTTCTCGATGAGCCAACAAATGCCCTCGACGAAGCGGGCGTGGAAATACTCAAGCGCGTTGTGGCGATGGCGGCATCAACGGGTCGCGAGGTTATTCTGTCCAGCCATGACGGAGAGGTGCTCGAGGAGCTGGCCGATCGGGTTTACTGCATGCGCGACGGTGCCGTTGTGAAAGTTCGGGAAAGGTCGTGAGCGCGATGAAGAAGACCCTGTGGACAAGAAGGGCGGTGCTCGCGCTTTTCGGCTGTGCTGTTACTGGCCTTGCGGGCATGAGGGTGAGCGTCGTTAACGGGAACCGGACGGTCATTCCTGAGAAATATTATGCGGAGGGCGAATGGCTCTCGATGGATGGGGCGTTTCTGGGGTCGAAGGATGTGGCGACTGACGGGTATTCGTTTTGCATAGACGGGGCAGAGCTGCTCACGCCGCGCGAGTATCTCAAGCGTGCGCATGATGATTATTCAAAATATGGCATCGTGGATACGAAAACGAAATTGAAGGACGCCGACATCACGTGTGTTATCGCCGTAAAGATGCGTGTCAGGAATAAGGACAATGTCGAAGGCGGAATCAAAACGTATGTTTGGCATTTGGTGCCGGAGTCTGCGCCAAACTATGACTTTGTGGTCAATACCGATCTGATAACGCAGGCAATGCCGGCTCTGGGCGGCTCTGCTGCGTTTGCTGTACAGGTTGGGGCGGAGAACGAGTTGCTCGTCCCATTCATGATGCAAAACACCAACGACTATTTCGAAGGTTACGAGACCGTCCGTTTTGAGAAGGCTTTTCCTGGGACTTATACGATGAAGATGACCGATCTGCCAGAGAGAAGGCTCTTAAGGTTTGAAGTGAAGTAGCTCGAAGATCCCGCGGTTCGCGACGAGCTCCTTGCGCGCCGCGGCTACGCAAGGGAGATTCGCAACCGCTATGCCGGCTCCGTTCCCGATGCCGGTGACGACCGCGTCCGCGCCACCGGCCAGGCGCACGGCGGTAGCGCCGTGTCGCGACAGATGGACGATCGCGTCGTCGATTGCGGTGACTACTCGCGCGGCGACACGCCCCGCTAGTTTTGAACTGTCCTGCCCTAGCGCGTTGCAATTCAATCAGCTGTTACAGAATCCTGGAAGAAAGGGTCGAACCGAAGTGTCTGGCCGGACGCCAATTGTCCGGGAACTGCTTCGGATTCGACCCTCTTCTACTTTACTTCCATGGCCATGCGGAAGGCTAGTACTCCTTAACCGGATGCTTCTTACCGAAACCACCGTCGATGCCGAAACGGCAGAGCCTGTCGATGGCGCGAAGGTGCTCATCAATGGCGTTGGCGATCTGAGTGTCAACGATGCTGTCATAGTCGTTAAGGCTGCGGACCGCCTCGTCGGCGGCCATGAAGGCCTTGATGGCTTGATTGAACTGAGCCTTAAAGATGTCGAGCGTGTGACCGGGGTTGTCGCGTCGCCGTTTGAGGCTCAGCTGTCCTTGTTGCTTGCGACGCCGCGCGTCGCCGGTGGCGAGGGTCTCAGATCCTTTAGCAACAATGCTCGCATTGTCCTTTCGGGCAAGGCAGCGCGTTTGGCCGGGCGCTACAACTGCTATGCAGACTTCCTATTTGAGGAGACGGGTGACAAGAAGCCGCTTGTCGTCGAGTGCCAAGGCAGGCTTGTGCACAGTGGGGCCGATGCCGCAATGTCGGATTCCGATCGCGCCACCGCATTGCAGCAAATGGGTTTCAACGTCATGTTGCTGACGTATCAGCAAATCGCCGATGAGAAGAACTTCGAGATAGTGAAGCGCATGTTGTTTGAGGAGATCGGCTTGGAGTATCGCGAGAAGACGGACGCCAGCTTGATGCGCAGCGCAGTCTTCGTCGCGAGCTCTTTATCGATTGGAACACGCTGGGGCGCTAAAGTTTCCGAGCCTTGCCCTTACCTCTGCTCTTGCGAAACCTTGCAGTGAATATAAGGGGCGTTGCAATAAGCAATAGTTCGAATGCAACAGCGCCGACAATCATCGCCTTGCAGTCGTCGGACAACGGGTTAAGGGCCGCAAGCAGCGAGAAAACGCCGCACTCGAGCTCAAACCAGGCCACCGAGCGAGCACTTGCGAGATACCAAGCATCCTTCTCGTCGCTCTCGAGACCGGCAGGCTGGTTCCAATGCTCTGGACTGACCAGATGGAGAACGAGGGCCAAAAGCGCGATGCAAGCCAGCATGACAATAGGGAGGAGCAACAGCTCGACAGGAGAGCCCCAGCGGTTCGGCTGCATGTCAACGCCGTAGTGGACGGGGACCTTCTCTCCGGTGGGCACTGCTGCGATAGCAAAACCTGTCAGCACGACGCTGCAAGCGCCGGTTAGCCACCCCATCGCTTCTACTATGCGAACATCCTTTGTTATCCATGGCGCTTTTTTGGGCATAACCCCTCCTTCTCAACTGCGGAGGCTCGGTCTGCCATCTCGCGCTCGAGCCGATGTACGACTTCCATTAAATCGCTCATGCTATTCCTTTCCCTCGGGTGTTCTGTCTAATATATCGCCCCGTGCGGACACGATTCTCACCTAAGGAATGGCAATGGTGTGTTCATAAACACGCAGATAGACGACTTAACAGGATTCGATTTACGGGGCGATTGAACCTGTGGTGGTGCGGATGCCCCGACCCGCGGCACGACTTAACCGCCGTTATGTTAGCGACATGTCTAACATAACGGCGGCGCAGGGCGCTCACTCCCTGCGGCAACGCCGATTCCGGGAAGGCACGCCGGGGCTATGCCGACCTGAGTATCCTCTCGGCCTTCTCGATCGCGGCCGAGCGCAGAAACTCCGACTTCCGCATCCCGCACGCGGCGGCCGCCCTCTCGATGAGGTCGGCGCCCGTCTTCGGGCACTTGAAAGACAGGTTGGCGTTGGCCTCCACCTCGGAAAGCCTGGGGCGGCCGACTCGGAGGTTCACCAGGCTCCCCTCCCAGGAGCCGGATTCGTATTCCGCGCACTCGCGCTCGATGTCCTCATCCGTGATAACGGATCCGTTTGCAAGCCTATATTCCATCAGTAACCTCTCCTTCTCGCGTTCTCGATCTCCCTTAGCGTCTTCTTGCTCGGCGGCGTCATGGCGTGGTAGACGAGCCACGCGCCGTCGGCCAGGAGGACACCGACCATCTCGATGTACCGGCCTTGCGGGTCGTAGCCCGTCCGCATCTCGCACTCCCCGGGTATGCGGACGGCCGCGAAGCAGTAGCTCTCCCACGCCGCCTCGACATCACCGTCATCTAGCTCGGGGTGTCGCTCGTGAACTCTCTGGTGTATCCGGACCATGAGCCTCCAATCTTTACGATAATATTCTACTACTATTTGGTAGTAGAATATTATCCGTCCCAACATATTCCATTAGCCGTTCGTCCCAAAACGTATGCCTCTGGGCACTCGAAAATCGAACCCTCGATGCCGTGAACGTCGAGTGCCAAAACCCAGTGTCAAAACCTCCACGTCAATTCCCATGAGAAAATCAAATACGAGGCAGGAGGCTGAAATGACACGTTACGGATATGCTCGCGTGAGCACGAAAGACCAGAGGTTGGACCGCCAGATCGAGGCTCTGGTGAACGCTGGCGTGGCCTATGGCCATATCTACAAGGACAAGGTCACGGGTGCCCAGGACGGCGACCGGACGCAGCAGAAGCGCCTGTTCAAGAAGATGCGGGCGGGCGACGAGGTGGTGGTCGAATCCTGGGAGCGCTTGACCAGATCGACCAGGCAGCTGCTCAACTATGACCTTATGTTTCGAAACCTCGGCGTGAAGCTCACGTCCCTGAAACAGCCCGTGGATCTAGATACCGCATTCGGGCGCTTCGTGCTTGGCACCCATGCTTGCACCGCGGAACTTGAGCGAGATCTGATCAGGCAACGCCAGGCCGAAGGTATCGCCGTCAAACGGAGCCACGGCGGCAACGTGGGTGGCAGGCCTCGTACTGCCGGCGTCAAAGCCGATGCCGCAGTAAGGCTCTATCTTGGAGGAGAGACTCCTATTCCCGATATTTGCGCTGCGACTGGCGTCTCCAAATCAACGCTGTACCGCATCCTTCGTGAACGCGGATTGGTGGGCGTCAGGAAATAAGTCCGTCTGTCGTTTCGCGATTTGCCTAATAGGCCCGAGTGCGGCGGCGTTACTATATAAGGGTGCGGTATTTCTCTAACCGAAAACCTGCGTGAACGCATGACTTGAGACGCCTTTTAGAACTCACCGATCGCAGGAAAAAGACAACTCAACAGCGGCCGTGCATTGTTCCCAGCCATATGGCATGGCGGAGCCATGCCCGTTGTTGATTGGAGTTCCGCATCATGGCCGAAAACCAAGTCCAGTCCGAAAAGAAAATGACCAGTCTGAATGTCTCATCGGAGACCCGTGACGCCATAAAGGACATCAGCACGAGCCTTGGTCTCTCGCAGGCCGATACCGTCGCCCGCTTGGTCGACGGCTACCACCCTAACGCCACTCCCGGCGTGAAGGCTGCGCTCGACGCATCGGCCGTCCTCGATGAGGCGGTCGGGCGGGTCAAGCGCATCATCGTGGGCGCTGCCGAAGCTGCCGCGATGGAGGCTCGTACTGCCCGCGAGGACGCCGACGCTGCCAAGAAAAGTGCAATGGAACAGATTCAGAGCATCAAATCTAATTGCGTCGAGCAGGTCGCCGCCATCAAAGAGAAATTCGAGCTGGATACTGCGAGCTTGGAGATTGAGAACGATGAGCTCCACGCCACCGTCGCCGATTACCTCTCGCAGCTCAAGAAGCTCGATTCCGAGAACAATCAGCTCTTGGCAGAATCAGCCGCAAAAGACGATCGAATTGAAAGCATGAGGGGCGCGGTCGACGCCGCGGCCAAGGCTCAGGCCGATCTCAACGTCTCCCTCCTCGCCCAGCGTGACCTGATGGCTGAGGTCGCCGCCCTCAAGGACCGCCTCGCCGCCTCCGAGCAGCGGGCGGCCGTGGCCGAGGCCAAGGTCGAGGTCATGACCCAGACGAGGGGCGTGTAGATATGTCCGACAAGCTAAGGCCGTCTCGCCGTGAGTTGATAACGGCAGGGCTAGTCGTCTTTTTGGTCACGGCACTCGTCTGGACTGTCATTGATGGTGCCGGCGCAAATGCGCTCACCATCAGCGGTGTCATCACCCGTCAAAATGCCGTCTGGGCTTCGCTTACGGCAGTTTCAGTGGTCATGCTCATTGGGGCCTGGCTGTTTGGCTGATGGCATTCAAAAACAATTAAGTTTGGAGTAATCGATGGAGCATCTCTCTGTTAAAAAGGCAATCAACCTAGCTCGGAACTTTGGGGCTGCGGGTGTTCTGGCAGCCGCCCTAGTTATGACCTCTGGGTGCAGCCAGGCAGACGATCATCAGACGGCAGTTCAGGTCGCCGATTCTGATAACGCGCAGGAAGACGGGGTTTACGGCAAGATGAAGTATTCAGTCACCGGCGTCGAGGTGCATGATTCCTCGACTGGCGATGGCGGGAAGGTTGCCGTTGTTCGCTGGCACGCCATTAACAACCGATCGGCAGATTCATGCGCTGTTGGTAGCTACATCACGGCTTATCAAAATAAGCAGCTGCTATCTCGCGGGTTTGCCGCCGATTTGCAGGAAGATCACTTCTCTTCGCAAGGGCTTGCGCCGGGAGGCGAATGCGACGGTGTGTCGATTTTTGACCTCAACGACATGTCTCCCATCGAAGTGAAAGTCGACGGGATGGGTGCCGGGTCGAACTCCCTCGACCAGACTTTTGAATTGGAATAGTCCATATGGCGCCTAATTTCTAGAAACCTTCTAGAGCGCTTCTAGAAGGTTTCTAGAAGCGGGCGCAGCATCTTCGACCGGCACGATGTCTCGGTAGATAAGGCGATGCCTGGCGTCACGCCACTCGTCGCCGTGGTAGTGGCCGAAGAACCAGGCGCGGCAGCCGAGTCGCCCGTCGAGCTCGCCAAGGAATCGTTGCAGCCGGTCGTCCAGATACTCGCGTTCGCGCTCCCGGCATAGTTGCTCTGTCAGGTCGGCAGGAGCCTCGTGAGTCACAACGTAGTCGACCTTCCAGCCCACGCAATCGAGCGAGGCGCGGCAGTGCTCCATCTCTTCCACGCTCGGTATCTCCTCGGGCCACCAGTTCCTCCCCTCCCTGCGATACTGTCTGTCGTTGCTCGCGGCACCTCCCATGGTGAGGACCGTGGTCCCCGCGATGTCGTACACCTCGCCGCGCATCAGGTGCAGCACGTGCGGTCGCGCCTCATGGACGAGGCCGCCGTTCCACTCCCGTACCGGCAGCCCGGCCAGGACGTGATGGTTCTCATGGTTGCCGTCAACGAAGCACGTGGTCCAGGGCTTCGACTCGAGCCAGTCGAGCCAGTATTTCTCGGCGTTGGACCCATCCCAGACAAAGCCGAAGTCGCCGGCCACGATTACCACATCATCACGCGTCAGCGTGCGGCCCAGCGGCCAATTCTTGAAGGCAAACCGGCTGGACCCGTACTCGGCCCTGCCGTGCACGTCACCCGTCACATAGATAGCCATCAGTACGCACCCCACGGCAGGAGTTTGTCCCCGAGCCTCACGATCCGGTCATACAGCACCGTGTGCCGTTCGTCCGGATTGGCATCGCGATGGAAATGTCCGTAATACCAGCGCTTGTAGTCCAGGCGGTCCTCGAGCTCGTCGAGGAATCCGGTCAGCCGGTCCACATCAGGGCGTTCCCAGCCTGGGTCCGGGTAGAGCGTCGGCGAGAGCATGCGCGTCGAGCAGGTATGGGTGATGACGCAGTCGACCTTCCAGCCGACCTCGTCGAGCCTTGCCCGTGCGGCATCGAAATCGCGCTCGTCCGGGAGCTCCTGAGGCCACCAGCTGGAATACGGCACGCGGTATTCCCTGTCCACGCTCGTGGCACCGCCCATGGTGAAGACCGTCGAGCCGTCGAGCTCGAAGACCTCGCCGCGCGTCAGGCGCCGAATGGACGAGGTGTCCGACAGGCGCTGCGTCAGCCCGCCATGCCACGGCTCCATGGGGCGCTCCGCCCAATGGTCGAAGCGCTCGTGGTTGCCGTCGACGAACAGCACAGTGTAGGGGCGCGACTCCAGCCAGGCGA
>OLPE01001300.1_pt1 | contig 14683 bp, 9 predicted proteins | sample 1671901 | NCBI WGS metagenome assembly OLPE01 (sample SAMEA3136624, study PRJEB25190) | human gut metagenome | biome: human gut; feature: human-associated habitat; material: faeces | place: Austria | collected 2013 | reverse complement strand
TAATCTGGTCTATGATCTGTTCATAAATAGGTACCATGGATGAATTATTGATTATTATATGCATATGTTTCTCCTCCATCTGCAAACAGTATATAACAGTGCATAACTGTTGTCAACTGTTTTATACTGTTATACATGATATTTATTTGCTTATAATCAAAAATGGATATTCAACCTTATTTCCGGCAATCTTTCACAATCGCCTTCTCATAAAATTGAATATCCATATAACCTTAATCTAACTCTGTTTTTTCGAATTAACTTTTAGTGGAAGTCTTATGGTTACAACTGTGCCTTCTTCCAGCTGTGAGCTTATGGTAACCCCATATTTCTCTCCATAAATCATACGAATCCTTTTATTTGTATTTCTGACGCCTATACTCTTTCGCTCTTTATTCAGAACCTCTTTCAAATCTTCCTCACAGATTCCACATCCATTATCCTCTACATAAAAAAGAATATCATTTTCTTCTTCCTCTGCTGAAATCCAGATCTTCCCGGAATCCTGATAATTTTTAAATCCATGCACAATGGCATTCTCTACAAACGGCTGCAGAAATAACTTTGGAACTTCCAGACTTCTTAAATACTCCGGTATATCCATACTCACTTCAAATTGATCCTGATATCTTTTCTGCATAATTCCAATATACCGTTTAAGCCAGTCCAGATCCTCCCACAGCGGAACCAGAACATCACCATTCTGGCTGGTATACTGAAGCATTCTCGACAGATCCAAAAGCATTTTGCTGGCATTTTCCTGTTCTCCTTTAAGGCATACCCAGTTAATGATATTCAGCGAATTATAGAGAAAATGGGGATTCATCTGTATATTTAACGACATGATCTCCGTGTCTCGTTTCTGGATCATCATCTCATATTTCTCATGAACCAACATCTGCAGGTTCTGATTCATTTCATTCAGTTTTTTATAAAAAAACGCAAACTCATCCCTGTTGTCATATACAATTCTTGCAGTAAAATTACCCTCTCCTGTTTTCTCTATCATGTGCAGCGGTTTATAAACTTTTTTCCCAATCTTTCTGGAAATAAGAACAGCCGTAGTAACAGATAAAATAATTTCTATAGTTACCAGAATCAATATTGCCCTGGTAAGATCTGTAGCAATATTCTTGCTGAAAACATTAACTGGAATCATGGCAAGTGTATACCATCCCGTCACCATACTTTTGGAATAGGTTACGATATATTCCTGATTATTTGCACCGTAGTATTTTACAGTTCCTTTATTCTCCGTAATTCCCATATCAGCTGCAGTTACATTTCGAAACAGCTTTGATTCATTCTCACCGTAAGGACCAACAACACTGCCATCTTCACTCATGATATAATAAAGAATCTGAGAATTTGCCTTTGTATACTTTTTCAGCATATTATTCAGATTATCCTCTGTAAAATTAACCACCAGATACATTTGATCAGTCTTATTTTCCAGATGTTCAATATGTCCTGATTCTACCCTGCTTAACTGCAGCTTTCTGACAGCCGTAAATACATGCTCATATTCCAGAAAATCTCTCGGCATATCTTCAATTGAAAACATGTCCATATAATTATATGCCGGAATCCACACAAGTTTTCCATTTGCCTCATCTGCTGCTTTCTGTATTTTAGAACCCATAAAGCTATAATTTGGATAATAGTTCTTTTCCTTTTCGCCAAACTGATAATACGGAGTCACAATATGCGTAGAATAAACCGTGTTATTCCACGGCAGATAGTCCAATAAAATTTTTGAAATTTCCTGACTGGCACTTTCAAGCTGCATACTGTCAGACGTATCCAGATTCTGAAATATTTTATAAATTCTCGTATCTACATTTATTTTTAATGAAAATTCCTCAATATAATCCAACTTTTCATCCAGAATATCACTGACATTCTCAGCATTTTGCCACATTTGTTTTTCTGACTGCCTGATCAGTTCCTGTTTTGACAAATGGAAGATAAATAAACCCAAAAGCACAACAGGAATAATGGAAATACAAATAAATGAACTAATCAGCAGAGTTTTAAATTTTGTATATTTTAATTTTTCCATCATCACCCAACTCTTTTGCGAAATTCTTCAGGTGTCATATTATGACGTTTCTTAAATGCCCTGTTAAAATAATTGGGATCCTTATACCCTACTTCCAATGCAATCTTCCTTACCTTATCAGAAGATGTTTTCAAAAGATTCTCTGCTTTCTCCATACGAATATCTGACAGGTATTCAGAAAAGGAAATTCCGAATCTCTGCTTAAATAAAGTACTGAAATACGAAGCATTAAAATGATACAATGCAGCAATCTGCTCCAGGCTGATCTCGTCCTGGTAATGTTCCTCTATATACCGCCTGCTTTCATCCAAAGGATCTGTCTCCTGTGAATCTGCTATTTCCCGGAAAGCGATTATATTTTTTATTAATTCCGCTGACCTTTTTTTCAATTCAGAATACCACTGACTTTCGATCAGACGATTATCCAATGCATTTAATTCTGACAAGTGTTCAGCTTTCAGATAGGGCTCCATATAACGTAAGATTCTGAAAAAAAAGAATACGATTTTTCTTTTAAAAATATCCGGCTGAACACTTTTATGCTCTGACAGAACCTCTGTTATTTTTTCAAAAATTGCTTCGCTTTTTTCCAGATTTCCTTCTTTTATAGAATTCAGAATTGCTTCACTGCCTACAGAATCCTCCTGCTTTTCATCAGACAGATATTTCTCTGCCTGCAAATATCTTTCTTCTTCATAAAAAGAATACTTCATCGCGGCCATAGCCTCTTCATATGCCTTGTTTCCGCAGCTTTCCATATCCGAATACAGAGAGCTGACTGCAAAATAAATTCTGTTTTTCTCAAGTACCAGGATATTTTGAATAAACTCCTCTATCTGAGTGATCTGTTCCTGTTTAATTCTTGATCCTGACAAGGCCAACACAGCCAGCAGATTTTCTGTTCCGTTGACCTGAAATGTAATTGACGATGTATCTATCAGATGTTTTTTTATAAAATACCCTATCTCCCGTTTCATCTCTTCATTAAGAATCAGATGCTGCTTATTGATCCGGATCAACATCAGATAACCTTCCTGTCTCAGAGGAAACATCTCACTTAAGGGCTCCCATACCTTACGTCGTGTATGGTGGATATACTGATTCAGAAGCCACTCCATATATCCATATGCAGATTCCTTCAATCGTCGTTCCATCTGATCTACTTTTTGTTTTTGAACCTGATCCTGATTTTTTGATTTCTTTATTTTCTTAATGGCACGCTTTAACTCTTCTGCATCTACAGGCTTTAGCAGATAATCACTTGCATGAAACTGTAACGCCTCTCTTGCATAGGAAAAATCTGCATATCCGCTTACAATCACAAATGCAGTTTCTGGATAATCTGTTTTTACTTTTTTTTGCAGCTGTAAGCCGTCCATTTCTGCCATACGTATATCGCTGATCACAATCTCACAGGAAATATTATTCATGATCTCCATTGCCTCCTGACCATTTGATGCTTCCCACAGCATATCGTCCGGGCATATTTTTTCAAGAAGCATAATAAGTCCTTCTCTGTGAATTCGCTCATCATCTACTACTAATATATTGTACATTTTATCTCCTGTTCTGTCTGATATATACGTTTTGATTATAGCACAACAGGTGTGCATGAACAATTGCACACCTGTCTTTACAAATTCTATTTTTTTGTTCCGTGATACATCTTATCCAATGCATCGGCATAGTCTTCCTTGGAAAGAATCAGTACCGGTATTTCTGAAACCTTACACTGTTTTCCATCCGTCTCAAGACTTGCACTGATCACTCCTGCTGCCTGTGTTTTCTGTCCCTCCACATACAGGGTTACCTGTTTCATTTTATGCTGTGTATCCTGAGGGAAAGGATGCTCTGACAGCATCACGCTCTTCTCGCCTCCTGCCAGTTCATCTGGCAAACTGATGTAAAAACCAGCTACCTTATGGGTATTCTGTGGTACTTCTCCCACCATGCATACTGCCTTATTGTCTGAAAATACAGGTTGATAATCCCAGTGATAGAATTGTTTATACTGTACTTTCCATCCATCAGGAACTTCTATCTTCACTTCTGCATTTTTCCATTCTGTGTCTGTTGACTGGCTGATCAGATAACGGAATAAAAAGATTCCACAGTCTGAATTATAAAGTTTAGGCATGATAATTCCATATGGACTAAACAAAATTCCATCCTCTGTCATTGTGCTGCACTCAGCTCCTGCAATATCCGTTTCCTGCACAGCCATTGTCTCTGTAACAAACTCTTTCTCAACAAGAGCTCCTGCCAATACTAATTCCTCTACTTTTCTACATTCTCCCTGTGCACCTGCACCGTACTTACGTACTTCAAAAATAACCTTTATTGCTTCCTCATTATAGTTTTTAATATTAATAACAGTTTTTCCTTTTTCTTCTCTATATTCAATATCAAAAACATAAGCTCCAAGATGTGTTTTCTGAAGTTTATAACCGGAAAGCAATCCCTGTGGCTTGATGACCAGCGTTTTCTGTGTTCCATCCATCCTGAGGCCAAACCACTGCTCAACACTCTGCTGAATCCATGCACCCTGTCCCTGGCTGCATCTAGTCAGGCATCTTTTCTTATTTGTTGCTCTTGGCCACCAGAAAAGTGAGCCTGTTTCATCCAGACGTTCGTAAAGGAGATTCAGGTTATCAAGCATTTCCTGTCTGGTAAGACTTCCGCCAAGTTTTAAAGTACAGCCTGTTGCAGATGGATTCATGCCAAAATGTAATTCACGCATTGTCTGGAATTCCGGATCATAGTTTGTGATATACATAGAACGTGCATATCTGTGAAGGTTTACATATGGCTCATAATCAAACTCATACAGTCCATACAAAGGTGCCATAACTGTAGCAGTATCCTCACCGCCATAATAATTCAGATCATCCTGGATATAGAAGCGTTCCTCATTCTCACCTAAGTTGTTTCCGCCTGTAATCTGTCTGCCGAATGGTCCGCTACCTTCCATCAGTTCTTTCATGTCTGCTTTCATCTGTTCCATAAATCTGTCCACATCTGTCGCATCCCGTTCCAGAAGTCTCAGAATTCTTCTGTAAGATTTCAACGCATAATAACACTGTACATTTGCACCGTAATCATACTTGCGGAATACAATAAGATCGCTGGCGTATCTGCTAGAAATCAGTGCTTTTTCTTTATGTTTATGCTTCATCATTCCATCGTAGATCTCATCAATAGCAGCAACCAGTTCCGGATGATCTCTGAAGAATTTCTCATCTCCTGTCAGCTCCAGATATTTTCCTGCTATTACAAGCAGAGAAATATAGTAAAACATACTATGATCCGAATACAGGCTATAACGTGGCCGGTTTCTTTCTGCCAGATAAAACATTGCACTTTTTCCTACCTCAGGTACTGCATACATAACACTTACCACATCAGGAGTAATATCAATTCCCCAGAGCCTCGAAAGACTATGGGACGGTGCCCCCTGCCAGTTGGTCAGAAGACTTCCATCTTCTCTGAAAGAAAGGCAGTTAAAATTATCAAGAATAAACCGTACCTGCATATCACGGTATTTCTCACCAGCCTCCTGGTTTTCCCGAATATCTGTAGTGATTTTTCCAAATCTTTCTTTCCAGAAATCATCAGTAACATTCAACCATTCCAGCGGTGTATGTTGATACAGTGTTCCAAGGGCAGAATAAATCTCTTCTCTCTTTGGAGTAAGAGCAATTACTGTTGTAAATGTTCTGCTTTCATTTGCTTTTAATTCAAATGGTACATAAATTCTAGGATTATCTCCCTGGCCTTCACATACGGAATCCAGAAGCTGAATTGCTGCACAGGCTTCCGGGTGCCATAATACCAGCAATTTCTGATCCCATTCTGATTTATATGGTGTTACTGTATAATCATCGAAATATTTCCCATAATGCTCAAACTGATTTACAAACTTCTGGTCAAATGACAGACGAAGTTTTCCTTTCATTTTGCATCCGGAAATATTTTTTACTTCTATACAGTAGAATGCTCCTGCAGGTCCAGGAACCGGATGGATTGATGATGCCGGAACTGCTTCTTTCTCCAGAATCGGCGCAAAAGAGAATATTCTGGTTTCCAGTTCCGGATGCTCTGTAGCAGTAACCGGAAGAAAATCATCATAATAAGTTGTCCATGACTGCTTATTTGCACCTGAGATCATCAGACCATTGTCCAGCTCCAGATCATATTTCATTTTTCCAAGAAGTAATGCTGTATCATTCTGATAATACTGACCTATGTATCCTTTAAACTGTCCTCCCAGATCTGTTCCTCCGGATGGTACTGCATAAATTTTATCATGAGGAGTGCACAAAAAGTGCAGTCTGCCCATGGTATCCTGGCCCAAAAGTGTTCTTCCATTTGACTGTGTAAATAGCTGTCTCTCACTTAATGACCAGTCTGTGCGCTCCGAAGTTTCATCATACTGTGCTCTGAAATAAGAAGACTTATATGCCTTTTTCCAGAAATTTTCCCATGTATTATAAATCACATTTCCTCTTAAATGCATTGTTTTTCCTCCTATTCTTAGCCTTTCACACCAGACATTGTTACACCCTCAACAAGATACTTCTGACCAATGGCAAATACAATCACAACAGGTGCAAGCACCAGGCAGGCTGCTGCCATCATTAAATTCCATTCACCTCTGTAAGAACCAGTAAACAACTGAAGTCCCAGTGCAACTGTATATTTTTTCTCAGAATTTAAATATACAAGCGGACTCAGGAAATCGTTCCAGGAATTTAAAAACGCAAACATACCTACAACAGCCAGGGCCGGTTTTGTAATTGGCAGGATAATTTTTGTAAAAATCTGAATATGGGAAGCACCGTCCAGATATGCTGCCTCATCAAAATCCTTCGGGATTCCCAGATAAAACTGACGAAGCAGGAATATGTAAAATGCACCGCCTCCAAACCATGCCGGAACAATCAGTGGAATAAAGCTGTCTGTTATTCCAATAGTTCTCCACATCAGAAATGTAGGAATCAAAGTAACCGCAACTGGAAGCATCATACTGCTGATAATGCAGGCAAATACCACATTTCTGCCTCTCCATTTAATTCTTGCCAATCCATATGCACAGATGGAACTGGTAAGCATTGTTCCCACTACACATCCTCCGGTTACAATAAATGAATTCAGGAAATATTTTCCAAAGGGAAGTGTATCAAAAACTTCCTGATAGTTTTCCCACATAAATTTAGAAGGAATCCAGCGAGGCGGCATCATAAACACTTCCACTGTGTTCATCAGTGAACTTCTGATCATCCAGTACAAAGGAACCAGACAAAACAAAACACCTAAAATCAGCGCAAAGTATATTAGAATTTTTGAAATAATTTTCTTTGTATTCTTCATATTCATTCTCCTCCATAATAAACCCAACGGTTGGAAAACTTAAATATGACTGCAGTCAGTACCATAATGATCAGGAACAATACCCAGGCAACTGCACAGGCATTTCCCATTCTTCCAAACTCAAATGCTTCTCTGTACAGATAGTATACATAGAACAAACTGGAATTGTTTGGTCCACCCTGTGTCATAACATAAGACTGGGTAAATATCTGGAATCCATTGATGATTCCCATTACCACATTATAAAAAATTGTAGGAGTCATCATAGGAATCGTAACATGAAGCAGCTTTGCCCAGAATCCGCCTCCATCAATCTCAACTGCTTCCAGAAGCTGTCTTGGTACATCCTGCATTCCGGCAAGGAAAATTACCATTGTTGATCCGGTAGTCCACAGATTAATAAAAACCAGTGTGGGAATAACTGAACTTTCACCTGAAAGCCATGTACTTACCGGTAAATGCATTGCCTTTAAAATATTGTTTGCCAATCCCATGTCCGGATTGAAAATCCACATCCAAATCGCTGCCATTGCTACGATCGGAACTACAGTCGGAAGATAAAAGATTGTTCTGAAAAATCCTTTTCCTTTTACATTTGTATTTAACAGCATTGCTATAAAAAAAGAAAATATGATAGCTGTCGGTACAGAAAGCGCAACATAAATTACTGTTACAAGTAATGATTTATAAAAATACGGATCACTTCCACTGAACAGATTTTTATAGTTGCTGATTCCTATAAACTGTCCGCCTGTTGTAAAATTAAAATTTGTAAAACTCAATCCCAGACTGACTGCCATCGGAAGCAATGCAAAAATCAAAAATCCCAGAATACAGGGAAGACTGAATAAAATTCCCCAACGATTTTCTCTTTTCTCGCGATTTGTCATTTTATACTTTATTTTCGTCTGCATATTTATTCCTTTCTGGCATTATAGCTATTTCAATCAGGAAAGGCTGCCAAAAGCAGCCTTTCACTTGAATACTTTAAGAACGTTCTCCTGAATAGGTTCCTTCTACCAAAGAATCCGTCTGGCTTTTTACTTCTGTCATTGCTTCTTCTGCCGTTTTCTTTCCAGACCACACCTGTTCCAGTGCAGAGCCCACTAATGTATTAATCTCATTAAAATTCTTTACGTTAATTTCGGTTGCCACTACTGCATGATCATAAGTTGCCTTTACAATAGCGTCCTGAAAGCCCTCTGGTCTTGCAGGCAATTCTTCAGATGCCCAGAAATCAATCTTATCCGGATCAGTATAATATTCTGTCTGTACAGGCATCCATAAAGTTCTGTATAATTCTGTGATTCTTTCTGAACTTTCTGGATTTGTAAGCCACAGATAAAGTTTTTCGGAAGCCTCCAGATGCTTTGTACTCTTGAATATAATCAAAGAACCACCATCAAAGAAAGTAGTATAGTTTTCATCAATTGGGAGAACACCTACGCCCCAGTTGCATCCTGAATTCATAAGATCCAGATGGTTCCAGCTTCCGTCAATGTACATTGCTGTCTGTTTTGCAGCCAGTGCTGTTGCTGCACTTGGCATTGCATTCTTCTGTACTGCTGTAGGAGATACATGGTACACATTGATCAGATCTGCAAAATTCTGTAAAATCTGAGCTGACTTCTCATCATTTAATCCAAGTCCGTCCATACTCTCATCTAAGTAACCGCCGCCTGCTGATAGAATAAACGGCATATATACATTCCAGTCTGTTCCAAACATTACACCGTACTGTTTAATATTATTTGCATCAAAATCCGGATCAGCTGCATTTCTTCCTTCTGTATCCAGCGTCAGTTTTTGTGCCATCTCTACAAATTCATCCCATGACCAGGCTTCCTCTACCTTAGTCGGCGGCAGATCTACCCCTGCCTCTTCGAAGCAGTCTACATTGTACATCAGATTTGTTGTAACATTGGCCTGAACAGGTCCTGCTGATTCTGTAGGACTCCAGTTCCACCAACAGGTAGACAGATAATCATCTTTACTAAGTCCCATATCATCCAGAAGATCATAGAAATTATAAATCAGGCCATCCTCACCCATCTGACATTTCCATGAAGCTGAATAACTTACATCCGGTGCTTCGCCGGCTGCAATCATAGCATTCAATTTTGTCAGGAAATCCTCAGATGGAATATGCATCAGATCCACTTCAATATTGGGGTTTGCTTCCATGAATTTATCTACAGATTCCTCAATAGCCTTTTTTTCGTCTCCGCTTCCCCAGTAAGTGAATTTTATAGTTTCTTTCTCGTCACTACCCTTGTTTTCTGCCTTCGCAGTTGTGGTAAATAAAGCAGTACAGGTCATTAATGCCGCCAGACCTAAAGCCATTCCTCTTCTCTTCATAAAATTTCCTCCTGTTTTTTATCAGCGCGCTTGTTTTTGATGGTTTTATTATATAGCCTTTAATAGCATTTTCTCTATGGGACTTTTTTCGGATTATAGCATTTAGATTAGGAAAACACATTGATATATTTGCTGTTTACAGCAATAGAACAAAAGTATTATTTTGCGAAAAAAAAACAGCAACTGATAAATCAGTACTGTTTTAATTGGTTTATGTACCAGTTTTATACAATTTTTATTCCTGTCTGTTTTTACTGACTTCGTTGTATCTGACAGCTTTACTGATAACTTGCTGCTGTTCATAATTCCTCACCCAAAGTCAATTGCAATCAGATGGAAATCTATCACCGGATTCGCTACCTGCTGATAGACTAAACATTACTCTGCCAAATACGCCTTCAGTTTCTCCATATCAGCTTTCATCACTCTCCGTCCCACCTCATAAATCTCCTTTAAATGGGCGGGATCACGCTCAACCGGTTTTGCACTGATGTCTCTGTCCGGGCGGATAACATGGATCCTGCCCTCTTTTTCCAGATATGCGATTTTATCCAGCATACGATTATACTGAATATGACGTTCATCCAGAAGCTTTACAAGCTCCGGATACTCCCTGAACTTCAGTCTGAGCAGTGGCATCAGCTTATTATGTTCTTTTCTGTATCCCGGATGACGGGTACACACTACCACATTTTTCTCATACCCCTGTGAAAGCATCCAGTTTACAGGTATCGGATCTGAGATGCCTCCGTCCAGATACATTCTTCCATTCAGCTTTACCGGTCTGGCGGCCAGTGGCAGGGAAGCTGATGCGCGCATCCATTCCACATCCAGCCTGTCTCCCATTCTGCATTCCTGATAGCAGGGTTTTCCTGTTTCAATATCTGTACATACAACCGTAAACTTCATGGGTGATCTGGCAAATGTCTCTGTGTCAAAAACATCCAGCTTCCAGGGCACCTCCCCATATGCAAAATCTTTGCTGTAAAGATCGCCGGTAGTGATCCAGCTTTTCAATCCCATATATCGTTTATCCTTGCAGAATCTGGTATTATAACGAAGGGTTCGTCCAATCTGGCGGGACTTATAATTACATCCAAAAATTGCACCGGCGGAAACGCCAACTGTAGAATCTGCATAAATCCCCTGCTCCATCAGCTCATCCAGAACTCCGGCTGTATACAGTCCCCGCATACCTCCACCTTCCAGAACCATTCCGAGGCCTTTCTTTTTGTTGTCTTCCATAGCTATTCTCACTTTTCACTTTCTTTCACATATTCATTTCGGATTGCAAATCCATGATCCATAGGGCCACTTCCCTTTCCCAGGTCAAGCATTGCCGCCAGTGCTCCTGAAATATACTGTTTAGAACGTTTTACAGCAGTCTGCAGGTCATATCCCTTTGCAAGATTGGAAGCAATGGCACTGCTCAACGTACAGCCTGTTCCATGTGTGTTTGGATTATCGATACGCTTTCCTTCAAACCAGCAATATTTTCCATCATAGTAAAGCAGATCATTTGCATCATTAATGCTGTGTCCGCCTTTGCAAAGTACTGCACAATGGTATGTCTCAGAAATCTTTCCGGCAGCCTCTATCATTTCCTCTGCATTGGTCACTGACATTTCAACCAGAACCTCTGCCTCCGGAATATTCGGAGTAAGCACATCAGCCAGTGGAAACAGTTCCTGCTTCAATATCTCCACTGCATCATCACTGATCAGCTTGGCACCGCTTGTTGCAACCATAACAGGATCCACAACAATGTTTTCCGCTTTATATTGTTTCAGTTTCTCTGCTATTACATGAATCAGATCTTTATCTGATACCATTCCGATTTTTACCGCATCCGGATAAATATCCTGAAAAACAGAATCCAATTCCTGCCCCAGAAATTCCGGTGTTACATTTAATATTGCCTGTACACCGGTTGTATTCTGTGCAGTTAATGCGGTAATGGCACTCATTGCATATACACCATTTGTGATCATTGTCTTAATATCTGCCTGGATTCCGGCGCCTCCGTTGGAATCACTTCCTGCGATCGTCAGTGCAGTTCTCATAATTGTCTTCCTCTCATTTCTGCTATCATACAATCTTATCTACTGCCTCTTTCAGTTCTTCTGCTGCTTCTTTAATGTTATTTTGAGCATAAATGGCACTGATCACTGCCACACCGCAAATCCCTGTTCCCTTTAGCTGAGATATATTTTCTGCTGTGATCCCCCCGATTGCCACCACAGGGATAGATACCACTTCACAGATTGCCTTCAGCGTTTCATGGGGAAGTTCTGCCGCATCTGCTTTTGAACCGGTTGCAAATACTGCACCCACCCCCAGATAATCTGCACCACGCTCCTGTGCAAGCAATGCCTGCTCTACCGTTCGTGCCGAAACTCCCAGGATTTTATCCGGTCCAAGTTTCTCACGCACAGCACCTGCTTCCATATCACTCTGCCCTACATGAACACCATCTGCATTCATCTTCAAAGCAATTTCCACATTGTCATTTATGATCAGAGGTACCTTATAATCTCTGCATAATTCCTGAAGTTCAGCTGCTTCCTGCAGGAAAGTTTCATCATCTGAATTTTTATCTCTGAGCTGCAGAAAGGTTACGCCTCCATCCAGACTCTCCTTTACCACTTCCTTAAGGTTCCGCCCATTAAGCCAGTGACGGTCCGTTATTGCGTATAAGCGCATTTTCTCTTTATCGAATTTCATGTTTCACTCCTCTTTTCTACTCTTATCTATAGCAATTTACCCCAAAAGTTCTGCTGCAATTTTCTCCAGCTCATCTCTGATCTTAATGTGCTGCGGACATACTTCTTCGCACTTACCACATTTCACACATTCATTGGCAGATTTCCTGCCATGTTTGCCTGCCAGCCATTCTTCCTGGTGAACTGTGCAGTTGCTTCTTCTCTTGTCTTGCAGTTGATCCATGCTGCATTCTTTGTAAAAAGAGTCATATATTTTTTACATACTGATAATTCCCAAAACGTTTGCAATAGAACTCAGCAAAATAATAATCAGACAAATCGTTGCAAAGTATTTGATAAATACTCTGTACAGTTTCTTTCTGCGGAATGGAGAAGACTGTTCAATTTCTTTTTCCATTCCATCAATACCAACAACACGAAGAATCAGAATACAGGTTGCAAGTGCTGCCAGCGGCATCATTACTGAGTTTGTTATAAAATCGAAGAAGTCAAGGAAGTTCATTCCAAAGATACGAATGAAATCCAGAAGTCCATATCCCATGGAAGATGCGGTTCCAAGTACAATCATGATCACGACCATCAGACCGCAGCATTTCTTACGGCTCCAATGAAGTTCGTCCATGAATGTGGAAACACTGGTTTCCATCAGGGAAACTGCACTTGTCAGGGCTGCAAGTAATACAAGTATGAAGAATACGATTCCTGTTGCAGTACCAAATCCCATACTTGCAAATACTTTTGGCAATGTGATAAACATCAGAGATGGTCCTGCCTGAAGTGTTTCAGGATTTCCACCGGAGAATGAAAATACCGCCGGGATGATCATCAGACCTGCAAGGATTGCGATACCTGTATCGAAAACCTCAACCTGTGTGGTAGATCTCTCGATATCCATATCTTTACGGACATAGGAACCGTAAGTATACAGGATTCCCATTGCAATGGACAAAGAATAAAACATCTGTCCCATCGCTGCTACTACTGTCATCCAGGAGAAATTTTTCACATTCGGAATCAGGAAATATTTCACACCTTCAACAGCGCCCGGACGTGTGACAGAATAGATTGTAACTACGACTGCCAGAACTACCAGAACCGGCATCATGATCTTTGACATTCTCTCTACACCGTTCTGTACACCACCGAGAATGATGATGAATACAAGCGCCGCAAATACCAGAAACCAGAGTTCCACCTGCCAGGAATCGGAAATAAAGTTTCCAAAATATCCGTCTTCCGCTACTGCCTGGACATTTCCTTTGAAATATTCCACAAGATACTTAATTACCCATCCGCCAATCGTACTGTAATAAGGAACGATCAGCATTGGAATCACTGCATTTAACCATCCGCCGATTTTGAATGATTTCGTTTTTCCAAAATGCTCAAATGCACCTACCGGACTCTTTCTGGTCATTCGTCCAAGGGCTGTTTCTGACATGATCAGTACATAACCAAATGATGCAGTCAGAAGAATATAGATCAGCAGGAAAATTCCGCCTCCATATTTCGCTGCAAGATACGGAAATCTCCAGATATTTCCCAGTCCTACTGCAGAACCTGCAACTGCCAGCACATAACCAATCCTTCCGGAAAAGCTTCCTCTGTTATGGTTATGTGCAGAATTGTTTTCTTTTTTCATTATACACCTCACCTCGTTACAAAAACCTCCCATAGGATTTCTCCCATGGGAGGTCTGCTAGTTTTTTACTGATTCTATAGTATCAAAAAGATGCGGGAATGTCAAAGACTAATAATAATTACAGACTTAATTGTAACATAGTTACTGTTCACACACCACTATCCCAGTATATATTTCAAGTATAGTCTTTCTGTACACATTGTTCTATGATATAATAGTTGAGCTACCACCCCTAGACAGGTGCAGAAAGGGGGTGTGTTGTAAATGGATATGATCTTATCATTTATGCTTTCTATCTTGGCAAGTGTAATCGCCTACTACATTTGCAAATGGTTGGATAGAAAATAGCAGCTGGTAGCCAGCCTGGGGGAATAAGCCACCCTGCCCAAACGGAATAAAAAAGCCTCAGAGGTCGCAACTCTGGGGCTTTTGCTGTGTTATAAATGAATTTAACCTTATCATTTTGCCTATTGGCATTATATCATATGCATTTTTTGTTTGCAATATACTCAATATACTTTTTCGAAT
>OLPE01001298.1_pt1 | contig 14741 bp, 9 predicted proteins | sample 1671901 | NCBI WGS metagenome assembly OLPE01 (sample SAMEA3136624, study PRJEB25190) | human gut metagenome | biome: human gut; feature: human-associated habitat; material: faeces | place: Austria | collected 2013 | reverse complement strand
CTCCAGCGTTGTCTCGGTCTTGCCCTCGGCATCGCTGAACAGCTTGCCGCAGACGTCGCACTTCCAGTGAGCGGAGGTGCCGGCGGTCTCGCAGGTGGCAGGTACCTCTGCCACAGCGGTCAGGGTGTGGCCCTTGGCGGGGATAGGCTCCGTCTTGGTGTCGGTGTACTCCTTGCCCTCAAAGGTGACCTTAGCGGTATAGGTACGCAGGCCCTCCTTATCACAGGTGGGCTCGGTGGTCACTTCGTCGGTGACGGTGGCAGGCACCGTCTGGGTATGGCCGTCGTCATCCGTGCAGGTAAAGACGGCGGAGGCGGTGAAGTCATTGTTCCAGCTCCAGGTGGGTTCGCCATAGTTATGGCTCTCCTCCACGGCGATGGTCACGCTGGTGGTGGGGATCTCCCACTCCACGCCGGCCTTGCCGTCCTTATCCTGATACTGCTGCCACTTGGCGGTCTGATTCTTCAGATTTTCGGGCAGGTTCTCCAACTTGTCCTTCACCAGCTGCTCCAGGTTGATGCCGATGGTGATCTCGGTGTCATCCGTGGTCAGTGGATCCGTGGTGTACTTGAGGTAGTCGGACACGTCCTTGGTGGCACCGTTGGCATAATGGGCGGTGACCTTCAGGCCCTTGGCATCAAAGGTATCGCCCTTGCTGTAGGTGGTGCGGTCCGGCTGCTGGGTGACCTCCAGCTCCGTGATACGGCTGCTCAGCCGCATCAGCTGGGCGGAGTCGTTCTTGAAGTAGATGTTGCCCTCTTCGTCCGCAACGGGGCTGCAAATGGCGTACTGCGCCTGCGCACCGTCAGGGGTAAACAGCACATAGGCCGTCTCGATGGTGTGCTCCTCGCCGTTTTTACTGTAGGTCTCCATGGTGGTGTAGCTGTGATCCACCTCCGTCATGCCGGGCATATCCCGGATGACCCGCAGCTTACCGGGGGTGAAGTTATCGAAGAAATAGACGTAGTTATAGCCGTCCTTGTCCTGATAGGCCGTGGTCAGCAGACCGCTGGTCTGAGGATAGCCCATGGTGGGCACGGAGTAGGCGATGGAGAAGGAAGTCAGGTCTATCACCGTGATATTGTGGCCGGAATAGGCACCGAACTGGCTGGTACCGGACACACCGATGTAGGCACGGCCGTTGGCGATCACGGGGGTGGAGGTACTCATGGGAGGCGCAGAGGCACTGTCGGCGCCATTATCCAGATGCAGGCGACGCAGAGAGCCCTTGGTAAAAGTGCCGTCGGCGTTGACCTTCACCTGATACAGGTCGCCGCCCTTGGAGGTGAAGTAATAGGCCTCGGTCTCCTCATCGTAGCAGACGCTGCTGCGGAGGTCACCCACGTTGGTGGCCTGCAGGCTGTCAATGAGCTTGCCGGTCTTGGGGTTCAGAGACAGGATAGAACCACGGCCCGTGACATACCCATCCGCACCGTCATCGGTGGTCACCAGCACGAAGTCGCTGTTGACGTAAGCACCGGCCCAATAGAAGCCGTTGTGGGTATAGGTCCAGGTGGGGAGCTTGGCCTCGTTGGTCTTGGTGGCATCCTCGTCGGTGACAGAGAGGCAGGCAAAGTTGGCCTGCTTGGTCTCGCTGTTCCAGAAGCCCGTGTAGATATAGCCGTCTGCATAGGCGATGGGGCAGTTGGGTTGGCCGCCCAACGCATCCCGATAGACCCAAAGGGACTCCAGCGTCTCGGCATTGAAGGCCTGCACCCGGCCATTGGCAAGACCGATAAAGATCATGCCCTCGGCGTAGGTGGCGGAGTTGATGGCAAAGGAGGAGCCGCCTACCATGGTGCCGGTCTTGAGGATCAGGCCGGTCTCCTTATCCACCTTCATGACGGTGGTACCGGAATAGGTATAGAGGTAGCCGCCCACGATGATGGGGCTGCCCACAGCGCTGCCGCTGTAGCCCTCGCCCAGCTTGTTGGCCCACACCAGAACGGTGTCCTCAGCGGTGATGGGGGTGCGCACATCCACCACGCCGTTGTTTTCATCGTTCTTGCGGAACAGGGGCCAGTCGGTGGGCAGTTCGATATCCTTCAGGGTGCTGTCGGGGGCCTTCTCCAGCTTAATCTGGACGGTCTTGTTGGCCTCGCCGGCGGTGAAGGTCTTTTTCTGGCCCACATAGCCGTAGCGGGTCGCCACTGCGGTGTAGCTGCTGCCGCTGTCGAGGGTGTAGATGCCCTTGTCCCCCGGCAGAATGCGGTCGCCGGTGACGTCGCTGGTGAGGAACACCGTGGCATCACCGGGGGTCGTGGTGATGGTGGTCTCGATGGGAGCCTGCTTATTGACCTTGATGGTGTAGGTCCCGGCGATGCTGCCGGTCTCCTTGTGGGAGACGGTAACCGTGATGGTCTCCGCCGCCGCAGAACCCGCCTTCAGGGGGACCTCCACGGTCTGGCGGTCAGAAGGCCTGTGGTCTTTATCATAGGTGATGCTCCGGCTCCAGTCGCCGCAGGCCACAGTCACTGTCATATCTGCATCCATCCGGTAGGAGGCCAGGGGCCGCAGGGTCAGGCGCAGCTCAGAGGTTTTTTCGCTGACATCGGCGGTGTAGTCATACACCAGCTTGGTAAAGGTGGCCTTGGTGGTGTCGCCGCCCTGATTCAGGGGAATCACGACGTTGTTCTGGTCCTTGGCGGACAGGGAATCCAGCGTCATGGCGCGGTTGACGTTGATGAAGTAGTCCTGATACAGGGTAGCGCCGTTGACCGTTTTGGACTGGGCTACCTTCAGGCGGGCAGTGTTGCCATAGCCGCCCACGGCCATGAACTGCGGCGGTGAATAGAAGCGTGTGTCGGCAGTAGTCACCGCTTTCTCGTAGCTGTTCGCAGAGAAATTGGTGTTTGAATGGCCGTGGTAGTATATCGTAGTCTGATAAGTGCTATCCGCTCTGACACGCTGGAGCTGGAAGATGGAAGAGTTGGATTCCACCGTAAAGGTGTACTCATGGGTACCCTCCGTAAACGTCGGGGACATATCACACAACGGTGCATTGTTGCCGGTTCTGGCGCTCAGACCCGTCAGCCAGTCCCCGGTGACAGGGGTGGGAACATCATAGGATCTGTTGGGGACGGCCTGAAAGGCACCTTCTGCGTGGTAATACACGTCCTTGGTGGCCAGATAGGTATACCCCAGCCCCAGCGTCAGCGTATAGGTGTCCGCCGTGCCGGTGGAGGAGGTGGGGGCGATGCAGTCGCCGGTCTGACTGTACACCTTTACATCCAGCCCCTCCTCGTGATTCAGTGTCACGGAGACGGTAGCCTGCTTCTGCACCTTCACCGTATAGGTGACGCTCTGGCCGTTGGCCGTCAGCACCACGGGAATCAGGTATTTCTTGCCGGAATCCTGCTCGCAGTCCGCCAGGTTCACCGTCACGGGGGAACCACTCTGGGTGGACTTCCCGGCCACGGTGATGGCAGTGCCGCTGCACAGAGCCGTGGGGGTGATCTTCACCTGATCCTGCGACGTGACCACGTTGTAGGTATCGGTGGCCCTATCATAGGTCGGACTCAGGGCCAGGCCGGACACAGAGTCCGCAGCCGCCAGATTACTGAGGCTGGGAGTGCGGATCAGGTGGAGCGTGTAGGTCTGATACTGCTCATAGGTACCGCCCTTCAGACGGGCCTCGCACACCACGTCCGAATTTTTCAGGCTGTTGGACTCGACACTATCCGTCAGGGCAGTTGCCTTGCTCTCCCAGCTGCGGGCCTTGTTGCCGTTGGGGTCGCCCGCTTTGTAGATACGGATGTTGGTCTTGTTGACACCATCACCGGCCTCAAAATAGGGATAGAGCGAGTTGTACGCATGGTCCGGGATCAGGTAGGTGCCCTCGGCGGCGGTAACGTCCAGCTTGGGCATCTCGCCGTAGATTTTCCAGAAATTGTCGATACCAATGCCTACGGACTTGATCCACTGGCCGGCAGGCAGCTCGGCGGTGAGGGTGGTACCCTCCTTCACCTCCAGCGTGCCACGGACATGGCGGAACTCGCCGTCGGACAGGTCGAAGGTGTAGGTGGCGGGGATCAGGTCCACGGTGTTGGTGTTCTTCACCGTGACAACGGTGCCGAACTCACTGGTGAACACCGCCTCGCCGGGGGTGATGGCCTCGCCGCCCATGGTGGCGCTGATGGTCAGCGGCGTGGTCTTGCCCTCCAGGAACTTGGCGTGCTTGTCGATGGCGCTGAACAGCGCATCGTTCAGGGGCTTGGCCGTGGTGTCCGTGGCAGCATAGAAGCCCTTCACGGCGGCATCATAGGCCTCCTGAGCGGCCTTGTAATCCTTCAGGCCGTTGGTAGCGGTGTTGTAGACCGCCATGTTGGCCGCCAGCTGCTGGAGGTTTGCTCCATAGATCTGGCCCGAGTTGGTGGTGAACCAGATTGCCGTCAGGCCATCCGCCGACTGATCCAGCTTGTATCCATCCCCGTCGTAATGGATGCTGAAGTTGTCGGTGGTGCCATCGATAGCGGTAATGTATCCGTTGTCGATGCCGCTGAAGGTGTGGCTGCTGTTTTTCAGCACATCCTTCACTGTGTCGCCGGAGTGATAGGTGACATACTCCGGTTCGATGAGGAAGCCGTCCTGCGTCACCGCCATCAGTGCGATCTGCTGGGTGTCCGCCGCCAGCGCTGCCGAAGGCAGCAGCGACAGCAGCATCAGGAACGTCAGCAGAACCGACAGAAGGCGGTTTCCGAGATGTGTCTTCTCTTTCATCTTTCATACTCCTTTCTGTTCTTTTATGATTCAAATCACCTGACAGGTGAGGAATCTCTGTTTCCAGCGTCTGGCCGCCGGGACACGCTCCCGCCACAGACGCTCCGTCCCCTCCAGCAGCTTCTGCGCCTGTTGGCGTTGGGGCTCCTCTATGGGGTGGTCGCTGAACCAGACCTCCTGCTCCAGCGCCGTCAGCTGCCGGGCCGTCTCGTCGCCCAGCAGGGCCGTCAGGGCCTTCTGCCGCTGGGGGGATGCCTCGCTCCACGCTCCCGGCTGCAAGGCCGTCAGCTGCCGGTGCAGGGCGCTGAGCATAGCCTGACAGGCCGCGCGGCCGTCGGGGTCCTCAAAGCGCCTGCGCTGCCGCTTCAGCCTTCGCCGCAGCAGCACCGTCCGCAGCGCCATGGCTGCCAGACACGCCAGCACCAGTGCCGCCAAGGCCAGCAGCACGCTCTGGATAAAGATCCGCTGGCTGTGGTCGTCCTGGGGCTCCTGAGAGATGTCAGTCTGGTTCTGTTGGGGCGTTTGATCCTGCCCCGTGTAGGTCGTGCCGTTCTCGTTTTCCGCCGGGTCGCCGTCCTCCGGCAGTTGGTAGCCGATGTTCTCCTCGTAGCCGGGGACGGTGTCGAAGGGGATCCAGCCCACGCCGTCCAGATAGTACTCCGCCCAGGCATGGGCGGCCCGCTGGGTCAGGGTCAGCTGCGCCCCGTCTGGCAGGGCCTCTGCCTGCTGCCGGGTCACCACATAGCCCTCCACATACCGGGCCGGGATGCCGCAGCAGCGCAGCAGCAGCGTCGTCAGCGTGGCATAGTGGACACTGTACCCCTGTCGGGCGCCGGTCAGCAGCCACGCAGCCACGTCGCCGGTGGCCGGGGTGACCGTCCCCTCCCGGAGGGTCAGGTTGGCCGCCAGAAAGCGACTAATCTCCGTCTTGGCCTGAGTGGTGTTCCAGCCCTGACCGGGGGTGAACTGCGCCGTCAGGGCGTCGTAGGTGTCCTGCGGCACCGTGAGATAGTGGTCATAGACCCACTGGCGATAGACGCTCTCCCCCGTCCGGTAGTCGCTGTCCGTCTCCGCCTGCGCCAGCTGCTGCTGGAGCAGGTAGCTCTCCTCCACTGGGTACAGCGCCGCCTCATAGCTGCGCTGGGTGGGGTCGGTCATGCCCTCGCCGGTGAGGTCACGGGCATCCAGCGCGCTCTCCAGCCCGTCGCCCCCGCCATAGGGGGTATAGGCCACGGAGCGGCAGGCGCCCAGCACCTGAATGGTCACATGGTTCTCGCTCTCGGCCTCACCGTTGGCCTTTGCCAGCTGCTGGGCCGGGAAGAAATAGCCGCTTTGCAGGCTATACAGCGTCGGGGCCTCCTCCGTCAAGCGCCGGGCCGCCAACTGCTGCCAGCCGGTGCCGGTATACTCCCCCGCCACATAGCCCCGCAGATACAGGGGCGTCCAGTGATCCATGGTCAGCCGCAGCGCCGGCTCCTGTCCGGGGGAAAAGGCTCCGGAGCCGGAGATGTCTCCCTCCGGCAGGGGATCGGCGGCATCCTCATAGCGCCAGCGGTGCAGGGCCTTGCCCAGCCGCCGTCCCAGCGCCGTGGGGGATGCGCCGCCGGAGAGGCCCTCCGGCAGCAGTCCCATCAGCAGCGCCAGCGCTCCCGCCGTGGCGGCCTTGGCCCTGCGGCCTATGGCACTGCCCTGCACAAAGCACAGCAGCACCCCCAGCAGGAAGCAGGTAAACCACCAGCCCCCCGGCACAAGGCCCGCCAGACGCAGTGCCAGCAGTCCTGCTGCGCAGACGGCCGCCGGCCATATCCGCCAGCGCTGCCGCAGCACAAGACCCGCAGCAAGGCCCGTTACAGCCCCCACAGGCAGCAGCATCCACCAGACGCTGCCCGCCCCCACATAGGGCGGCGTGTACCGTCCGGTCTGCTGAAAGCGCCACTGCCCCCACAAGTCTCCCAGCCCCGCCAAAGCAGCGCTGATGTGGCTCCGCAGCAGTATGCCCGCCGCCAACAGCACCAGCAGCGCTCCGCAGAGGGCAGCCCGCTGCCATTTCCGATCCCACCGCAGCAGCAGTCCCGCCGCAAGGCCCAGCGCCGCCAGAGCGCCCAGCCACAGCAGGCCCGGCACCGATTCCGGGCGCAGGCATTGCCACAGCAGGCCCCATATGCCTGCCAGCAGCAGCACGCCCGCCGCCGCATCCGTGGGGCGCAGAGGCCTGAATGGGGCCGGCGTCGTATCAAATTGGAATGAAACAGTCTGTTTTTTCACCAAAAGCTCCTAATTCCACATCCATTTTCCCAGTATTTCCTGCATATCCTCCGGGGTGAAGCGGCACACGCCCTCCCCGGCGCAGGGCTCATCGCTGCACAGCAGTACGACGGCATCCTCCGGCAGCTGCCCGTCCGCCGGAAGCTGGGTACAGCAGTACAGCAGCTTCCCCTCCGGACGCAGCTCCGGCGGCTGCGGCTCCTCCTGTGCCTTGCTTTTCAGCAGCGCCGTCACCGCTTCGGGCAGCTGCTCCTCCCCGGTGATCTCCCGGACAGAGGTGGTCTCCCCGCTCCACATGAGTCGAAAGGGCTGATCCACATAGGCCTGACACAGCGACACCGCCGCCTCCATCAGGCCGTCCGCCAGACGGGGCGGGGCCGTGCGGCGCTCCACATAGATGGTCAATCGGTGATCCACTGGCTTGGCCGCATCCCGCACCATGTAGCGTCCTGCCTTGGCGGAGAGCTTCCAGTGGATCTGACGCAGACTGTCGCCGGGGACATATTCCCGGATCTGAAAGATCTCCGTAGGATCGCTGCCCCGGACGTCCGGGGCGTACTCCTCGCAGTCCGTCTGGCGGCTCACGGCCGACACCGGGTCTGCCTCGATGGGGAAGGTATCCGGCATGACGCAGATGCGTCCCTGCACCGTGCAGGGGATCCTCACCGGCAGCACGCCCAGCAGATCCCACAGCACCAGCTCCGCCGCCTGCATCACCAGACAGCCGCAGCAGGCACTCTGCACCTGCCACGCTCCCCGGCCCTGATGCAGGGTCAGCTTCTCCCGGCGCGTCTCTCCGGTAACGGTGTTCTCCACCGATACCGTGAGCCTGCCCCGGCCGAAGGGGACACCCTGCCGCACCTCCGCCGTCACAGAAAAGGGCTTACCCTTCTCCGCCGTCACGGGGCAGGTGAGCCGTACCTGCGACCGCTTCCTTGTCAGCAGCAGTGCAAGCCAGCCCGCCAGCGGCGCCATCAGCCAGCACAGGGCCAGCCACGGGGCAGGCGCCCAAGGCGTCACCAGCCAGCACAGCACCAGTCCGGCCTCCGTCAAAAGCCACAGCAACGTGCTCATGCCCGCCGCTCCGACAGCACCGGCGGCTGGGTCTGCGCCAGCACCTCCGCCACGATGGCCTCCGGTGTGTACTCGTTGAGGCGGGCCTTGGCGGAAAGCATCAGACGGTGGGCAAACACATATTCCGCCATCTGCGTCACGTCCTCCGGCACCACAAAATCCCGTCCCTCTGCGAAGGCTCTTGCCTTACCCGTGCGGCACAGGGCCAGAGCGCCACGGGGGCTGATACCCAGCTTCAGCAGCGGATGGGTGCGTGTCACCTCCGCCAGCCGGGCGATGTAATCATAGATCTGGTCGTCCACATGGACCTGACGCACCCTGGCAATGGCGGCAATCAGCTCCTCCCGGCGCATCACCGGCTCCACCTGCTCCAGAGGCTCCTGCTGGCTGCGCTCCCTCAGGATGCGCACCTGACTGCCCACATCGGGATAGCCCATGCTCAGCTTCATGAGGAAGCGATCCAGCTGGGAGTTGGGCAGATTCTGTGTACCGGCAGAGCCGATGGGGTTCTGAGTGGCCAGCACCACAAAGGGGGCCGGCAGATCGTGGGTCACGCCGTCTACGGTGACATGGCCCTCCTCCATGGCCTCCAACAGCGCCGACTGGGTTTTGCTGGAGGTACGGTTGATCTCGTCTGCCAGCAGCAGATTGGTCATCACCGCACCGGGCTGATACACCATCCGCCCCTGCTCCGGCAGGGAAAAGCCGATGATATCCGAGGGCATGGTGTCCGGTGTGAACTGCACACGCTTGGTTTCCAGCCCCAGCGCCTTGGAAAAGGCCAGCGCCATGGTGGTCTTACCCACCCCCGGCACGTCCTCCAGCAGCACATGGCCCTGGGCCAGAATGGAGATCCAAACCTTCTCCACCACATCGTCCTTGCCGACGATGACTTTCCGCACTTCCCGCAGAATTTTCTCCGTTACTTCGTACATATTTTCCTCCGCTTGCTCCAAATCACGATGCCTGCGGCCACCACTACCACGGCGGCGCCTGCGGCGATCCATACTACGGCGCCGGAACCGGAGGTGGTCACCTCCGCCGCAACCCGCAGCTCATATGCCTGCGCCGGATCCTCCGGCGTGATCTCCAGGGAAAGCTCCTGCATCCGATCCAGCAGCGCCCCGGCAGCGAACACATAGCTGCGCTCGGCGGCGGGGATTTCCAGATACCGGGTATACAGAGCTTGCACCTCCTCCGGCGTGGCCACCGCCACATCCGTCAGTGCCTCGTTCAGGGCCGCCACCTGCATCTTCACATCCTCCGGTATCTCCTCCCGGAAGTCATACAGGCTCCGGCGGGCGGCGGACAGCCGCTCCATGGCCTCCTGTGCCAGAAGGGCCTGCTCCATGGCCATGACATCGGAGCCGTCCGTCAGAATATGGCGGAAGGTGCCGTCGTCCAGCCGGTAGCGTATCAGCCCGTCCACGGCGCTGATGCCGTTTTTCACGAACCGGGCGTCCGTGGCCGGGTCCACTCCCAAGCTGCACAGGGCGATGATGACCTGCGCCGTGCTCTCCAGATTGGCGGCGTCCCAGCTGATGAAATCGCCCTCCGCCGTCTGCTGGTCAGACAGCCACGCCAGTGCCCGGCGCACCACCTCCCGGATGGTCACAGACTCCCCGGAGGTTCCGGTATACGTCACTGTGCTGTTCTGATAGGGCGCCAGCGCCTGCAAGGTCATGGCTGTCAGATCCACGTCCGAGTTCCCTACCGTCAGGCCGAAGCCGCCCTCCGGCTCCTGCGCTGCCACCAGTGCCTGCAAAATAGTGGCTCTGGTGTAGACGGCATCCTCCGGCACGGCGAAGCGGGCGCTGTCCAGAGCGATCAGGCCGAAGATCCAGCCGTTGAGTCCCTGTGTTCCCAGAGATTTGGCGGCGGTGAATTGATATACGCCGTCGGCCAGCAGGTTCACCGACCGACCGTTCTTGTCCCGGCCGAAGGCGGTGGGGTCCGCTCCCAGCGCCAGCGCCGTCAGGGCGGTGCGCTGCCACTCCGTGGCTCGCAAGCGGTCCAAGCCCCCCTGCTCCCGGTACATCCGGGTCACATAGCGCTCCAGTGCCTTGCGGTAAGCGGAGGTATCCCCCTCCGTACCGGCCCGGCTCACGGCGATGGCCACCCAGTCGCTGACGGAGTCTCCCGCCGTCAGCTTGTCGCTTTGCAGCAGTGTCTCCGCCGTGCAGCCCTGCGCCGCCGCCAGCGCATCCAGCGTCTCCTGCCCATAGGCGGGAATCACTAGCACCAGTGTCAGCAGCATCGTCAGCAGGCGGCAGCAGCCCTTTCTCATTCTATCGTTCACATCTCGCTCCTGTCATAGCGTAGTCCGGCAGTCTGCGCCGCCGGGGAATCCACCCGGCATTGACCGCCGGGATCGGCTCCCGCTTCTGCTCCCCGCAGCGGGAGCAGGTGTATTCGATGTAGCCCGGTGTTCCGTCCTCTCCCGGCTCCGTGCGTCCCGTCTCCACGAAATCATGCCCCAGAGGCGGCACCTCCTGCTGATCCTTCCGATCGCCGCAGACGGTGCAGACGGTGCTGATCTCGCCGGGATGGGTGCAGTCCGGCGCCACTGTCTGTGTCGGCTCACCCCAGACGTGCTCCTCAATGTAGGTGCCGTTGAGCCACTTACCGCAATAGCTGGGCAGCAGACCGTAGCTGCCGCCGGTGGAACTGTATCCGCCGATGTCCTTGCCGTAGGCCAGCGTGAAGCGCAGATACAGGGTATCGCCATCGGTGAGGTAATAGCCGGACAGACCCTTACCGGCATAGGTATTGCCGCCCACAGAGTACATCCAGCCGGAGCCCTGAGTATAGTCGAACTCGCCCAGACTGTTGTTATCCGTCTGGCCCGTCAGGGTCAGGCCGTCCTGCAGGATCTTGCTCCACAGGTTCTCCGGGATGGCGGGATAGTCCATCATGCCGCCCCGGCTGATGCGCCGCAGATAGAAGCCCACGTCCATGGAGCCGGAGTATTCGTACTCATAGCCCCACTCCTCCAGCGCCTCGATAACGGCATAGGAGGCCGGGGTATTCTGGCGAATTTTGTAGGTATACGGCTCCTCCATCACATCCAGTCCCACGGTGGTGGCGTCGATGACGATATAGGCCGTGCCGATGACGTCGCCGGTATCCACGAAGCGGTAGAGTATGCGATAGGACACGAAGGCGGAGTTGCCCTCCCCGTCCCAGGCCCGGATGGTAATGGTGTGCTCCACCGTATCGCCCACGATGGGATCCGGAAAGTAGAGCTGATACTCGTACACCGGGCCGCCGGTGGGGCCTGTGATGCGCTTTCCGTCCATCTGCACCTCGATCTGGCTGGCGTAGAGGGGAAAGCCTGTGTAGGCCGTGGCCTTCACCGTCAGGGTGAAGTTGCGGTTGCTGGTCTCCGTCACGCCGTCCAGATTGGTGACGATGGTGGGGGGATGCTCACCGATGGTTGGATGATCCTCATCGGCCTTCTGTGCTACATACCGGATGGAGAAGCGAACCTCCTCCACCGTGGTGTTCCCCTTCTTGCGGTAGAGGGTAATGTGGTTGGTCTCATTCCGCACCATCCGAGCGGTGTAGTTCTTGCCGTCGGCGCTGGTGAGATACCGGCCGTTCATGGGGGTATCGCTGTTTTGCAGCTTCACCTTCAGCGTCTCGCCGTTGGGGTTGATGAGATAGGCGTAAAAGGGCAGCGTGTCATCTGTCAGCTGGTTATAGGTGATCTCACAGTTGCTGAGATCCGTGATGATGCGGGTGCTGGTATCGTCGGAGGGACCGGGCTCCGGGTCCACCGGGCCGGGGCCGTCGTTATCGCCCTTGCCGGGATTATCGCCGGGCTGCGGATTATCGCCGGGCTGCTCCGGCTGCTCCGGATTGTCTGTGGGATTCTCCGGCTGCTCCGGGGCATCGGGTTCCTCCTGGGGCGGCTCCTCGTCCGGCTGCTCCGGAGTCTCCGGCTCTTCCGGTTCCTCCGGCGGCTCTTCATCCTCCGGATCCTCCGGCTGCTCCGGGGCATTGGGCTTCTCCTGCTGGGAGGCGCCTCCCTGTCCCTCGGTGCGGATAGTCTGGGCCGGGGGCTGAGGCAGCGGCTCCGGCTCCTGCGTGGAAAGGCCCATCCCGGACAGCACCAGCAGCACCACCAAGGCCGCCGCCAGCACCAGCGCTCCGCCCCGCCATAGATAGGGTCGAATCTTCTTCATATACTCCTCATTCTCCGTGCCGCCGCTCCCGCAGTGTACGGGAGCAGGCGCAAAAAAAAAATATGGAGTCATCCTGCGTGGCAGAATAACACCATAACCATTCCTGGGATCATTCTAACGGCAACAGTAGGTCTCCCGGCTCGCATCTCAAGCGGCGATCTCCCCTGCCTTCTCAGAAGCACGCTTCCAATGGCTGACTTTCGTCGGCGGGATAGACACCTCGATGCACACGGTGTTGGTCAACGTGGGGCTCGTCCCCGTTCCCTTGTTCAGCTTTGCGCCTGACCCCACGGGCCTTTGCAGCGCATTGCCACTGTCCGTATCTATCGGGAAGTATTATATTCTATCCCATGTGGAAATGCAAGGAAAATGCGGAGGGCCGTCGAAAGATTTTCTTGGCTTATGTACGAAATCGTACTAAAATATGCTTGTCCGGTTTCGGACATTATTTTTTGCGGAGGACTTTCTTTTCATGCGTATTCAACTATCCGAGCACTTCACCTATCGAAAACTGCTGCGCTTCACTCTGCCGTCTGTCATCATGATGGTGTGTACCTCCATCTACGGCGTGGTGGACGGTGTTTTCGTGTCCAACTTTGTGGGCTCCGATGCCTTTGCTGCCGTGAACCTCATTATGCCGTTTCTCATGGTGTTGGGTGCCGTGGGCTTCATGCTGGGTACCGGTGGCAGTGCGCTGGTGGCGTACACCCTGGGAGCCGGCAACGAAAAGCGTGCCAACGAGATCTTCTTCCTGCTGATCTATGTGCTGATTGGGCTGGGTGCCGTGTTCACCATCGGCGGCATTGCCTTTCTCACGCCTATGTCCCGGCTGCTGGGCGCCGACGAGACCATGCTGCCGGTGTGCGTCAGCTACGGACGTATCGTCCTGCTGGGCCTGATCCCCTATATGCTGCAAAACACCTTCCAGAGCTTTCTGGTGACGGCGGAACGGCCTCAGCTGGGCCTGTACGTCACCATTGCCGCCGGCGTCACCATAAACCGTTTTACCCAAGCATGAATGGTACTTACAGGAATAGGGGTTAATCCTATCGCCATTCTGATATAGTTGGAGTAGATCTCATTTCTGTATGTTGGACTACTTTTCACCCAATCCAAAAAACTTGCTAAACTATCATTTAGGCAAGGTTGCTCGCATAAATCAATTTGCTTCTTTTGCAATCGGCTACTTATCTTTTTGCTTGTGTTATCAGGTAATACCACGCTAAAATTGAAATCGGACAGTAGCCAAATTGCCGCTGGCGTTATTCCGTTAATTTCTTCAAGCCGGATTGTATTGTTAATTTCTATACCCTTATCTTTGCAAAGCCGACGCTCAGCTAGGATAAGCTGTAGCATTGTAACAATCGTTAACCGCTGACCATGATAGAGCCAGGTGATTCGCAGTGAAGCACCCTGAAACAGTGTCAATATCTTTGTTAGTGCCCTTAAGGCATCAATATATAAGCAAATATCATTCATATGTCACATTCTTACCTTCCATTAACCTCACATAAAGGCGAAATCGCCCTGTCTGTCGGTGTGGAGCTTTCGTTTCTTGACGAATCCAGCCAGCGGGAGGTGCTGGAGCAATGCGCCATTAATGACTGCACCCCGTCCTATTCACAGGCATGGCGGATGCACAAGGCCGACCGGGAAGGCGCATCGACCAAGGCAACCATCCAAACCGTTATGTCGGAGAAAAAAGCTAACCAGCGAGAAACAGTGAAAGTCCCCATCTCCCGTCTGCGGGGGGTTCTTCCGCAAGGGCTGGATGCGAAGAAATCAGAAGATTTTATCATCAAGGCTTGCGATCATTATCGCAAATATCTCGTCCGCCAGCGCAATCGGGATGAAAGATGAGGAGGTGTCCCTATGGAACAATTCATTCAAAAATATCCGTATAATCAACTTTTTGAAAACAATGCCGACTCGCATTTTTATATGAAAATCGGTGGCACGGTTTATGATGTTACGACTCATTATGACCCCAAGAGGCGGCAGTGCGTGTTGGAGCAGTTCAAGGATCTGCTTTTGCAGAAGGAGTGGAGTCAACCGCACAATCGAAAGAAATCGCCGAAATCAATATAATGGCATATATCCCATTGCTTGATTCGGCTGTCGGAAAGGAGTTAAACGCTATGACAGTCAATAAAAATGCAGACCAGGAAAAAATCACAGCTCTTTACTGCCGCCTTTCGCAGGATGACGGCTTGGACGGAGAGAACAACAGTATTCAGAACCAAGAGTTACCATGTAGAGGGTGGTTTCTCCCATCTAATACATATGACTGCGGCTCATTTGTGGTGAATGAAACAGCAGTTGTAGGAAAGGAGCAGAATAACCCTTATAACCGTTGCAAATCAACACAAAAAGGAGCTGATTCTTATGAAATCTCTATTTGAAGAAATGGGCGGCACTTACCGTCAGGAGGGTGATTATCTTAGCGCAAAAGCAGTAGTATTATGTGAATACGTCATTCATGTTGTGTGAATTTCT
>OLPE01001294.1_pt1 | contig 14781 bp, 17 predicted proteins | sample 1671901 | NCBI WGS metagenome assembly OLPE01 (sample SAMEA3136624, study PRJEB25190) | human gut metagenome | biome: human gut; feature: human-associated habitat; material: faeces | place: Austria | collected 2013 | reverse complement strand
ATAATTACTTAAAATTGAAATAGAAGCATACATGCACATCTAACTTAAACTAAAACAGAACAATAAGAGCGAATACAAACTGATTTTTGTAAAAAACTATTTAGAGGTGGAAATTTATGTATGAATATATTCCTGAAATAATGACATTTAAAGAATGTCAAAAGATTTTAAAGGTTGGAAAAAATACTTTGCTTGATTTAATACATACAAATCAATTAGAGGCATTTAAAGTTGGAAGTCGGTGGAAGATACCAAAACAATCTGTAATTGAGTTTATTCAGTACAGATAACCATATTGAGGATTATTTTTCTCTATGATAATATAAAAATAAGAGAAAAGCTATATAAAATCATATGGATACAGGAAGGAGGGTATCGTGGATACAGATATTAAAATGTCAGTAAAAGCAACGGATACCAAAGCGCAGTATGATAATAAAGCCAAGCAGCTCTTGGGTCATAAGATTATACTGGCACATATACTGGTAAATACTGTAGCAGAGTTTAAAGGCATGAATCCGGCAGATGTAGTGCAGTATATTGAGGGAGAACCGCATATTGGTTCTGTTCCGGTGGACGCTGGAGCAACAAATATAGAAACTCAAGAGAAAGTAATTGGATTAAATACAGAAAATAGCGAAATTAATGAGGGAATGATACGTTTTGATATTATCTTCTACGTCCGGATGAAGGATGGTCTTTCTCAGATTATTGTAAATGTGGAAGCACAAAAGGCCGAACCATCAAGCTATGATATATTAAATAGAGCGATTTTCTATGTAAGTCGCATGATTTCTTCACAGAAAGGCAGAGACTTTGTAAAATCTAATTATAATGATATTAAGCGTGTATATTCCATATGGATTTGTATGAATGTAGATGAACACAGTATGAGTCATATTCATCTTACGAGGGATGATATAATCGGATCTCATAATTGGAAAGGTGATATTGATTTATTAAATATTGTACTATTAGGGCTTGCGGAAGATTTACCAGAGAAGACTGAAGAATATGAATTACATCGCCTATTAGGAGCCTTATTATCCTCCAAGCTAAAAGTGGATGAAAAGCTTGATATTATAGGAAATGAATTTCAAATTCCTTTAGAAAGTGATATTAGGAAGGATGTGAGTGAAATGTGTAATTTGAGTCAGGGAATAGAAGATAGAGCTTTTGAGAGAGGTACTGCAAACGGAATTTCAATCGGAAAAAAAGAAGGGTTAGCTGAGGTAGTTTTAAAGTTAATCAAAAAAGGGGTATCTATAGAGCAGGTAAGTGATATGCTGGATATGGATATTAAAGACGTACAGGATATAATAGAAAATAAGTAATTTAGTCAAACAAAATGTTGCCAAAGCCATAAAAAGGTTTTGGCAGCATTTTTTTATGCTATAATTATTTTACACAAAAGAAAGGAGAATAAAAAGTATGAAAAAACTAAAGAAAACGATTCTGAGCCTCCTGTTAACCTTGGTGTTAGTCAGTGGTATAACACCTGTTTCTAACTTAGCAGGTATTCAAGCAACAACTGTAGAGGCAGCCGTATCCAAGAAACAAATTGCAAAATTTGTTCGTGCTGTAGACGGAGATACTGCAAAGCTTTCTGTAAAGGGTACGACATATACGTTCCGTTTCTTGGCAATAGATACGCCTGAAACTGTAAAGCCTAATACTCCTCCAGCTTTTATGGGGAAAAAAGCATCGAACTACACTAAATCAGCCTTAGCAAAAGCAAAAAAAATCGAAATTCAGTATGATGGTAACCGAACGGATAAATATGGTCGGAAACTAGCTTGGATTTTTGTAGACGGTCAATTATTACAGAATAAACTTGTTAAGAAAGGCTATGCGCGTGTTTATTATGTATATGGCAAATATAAGTATACTAATAAGTTAAGAGCTTCTGAAAAGGTTGCAAAGCGAAAAAAACTGGGTGTTTGGAAGAATTACAAGGCAGCCTTCCCAGATAGTAAGAGTTCTTCTAACAAGAATACTACAAAGAAAACTACAACAAAAAAAGTTTCTAATACAAAGAAGAATAGCAGTAAACAGACATCTTCTTCCTCTTATGTGTGGATTCCACGCACAGGAAGTAAATACCATTCTCGATCTTCGTGCAGTAATATGAAAAATCCGAGTAAAGTAAAAAAATCGGATGCTATTGCCAGAGGATATGAACCTTGCAGTAGATGTTACTAAATGCATTAAATCAGCTCCAATTATTATTAGAGCTGATTTTTTTAGTTCTTGGATGCCTATCCCATTTTTTCTTGAATATAGTTATCTAATGCTTTTTTCGGAATTCTCCATTTATACGTTCCTAGCTTAAATCCTTTAATTTCACCGTTCTTCAGCAATTTGCGAAGTTGCTGTTTACTGGTTTTTAATATCTGTAGAACTTCATCAAACGTATAGATTTCATCATTTGTCATATTCTTCATAAGACCAGTACTCCTTTCCTCTGGTATGTTTTTTCGCATAATATAAATATTCATAGGCATCTGTATTATCTGAATCAAAGATTAGAGTAAATAAACTGGGAATAAACGGGCAATCTGATACCAATGGAATAGGAGATAGTGATAAATCGTTAAAATACGATAGAATTGTTTTTGTCTTCTTATATGTCCCCATAAAATCAATATCTAACTGAATCCCCAGTGCTTTATTCCTTTCACAGACTTTAATACATTCTTTCATTTTCTCACGTTTTTTCATACCGTTTATTCTTTTCTCAATCAAACGATACAATAATTCCTTGGATAATAGCTCCTGTGTGTGTTGTAAAGGAAGAATGACATAATCAAAATAAATCTCTTTTGCATGACGCAGCGTTTTAGAAAGAGCTTTTTCAATGGTATTAGCATCATATTGTTTGTATTTCTTTTTAAACTTGTTTAAAGTAACTTCAAACCGCAGTAATCCTTTTCCTTGGATACTATCCATAGCATCCATATAGCCAAAATCTTTTAAATTCTTCGCTTTATCATATATTTTAATCTGTGCATTATGCTTACCTGTTGAAATACAGTAACAATAGGAAATAGATGGATCCCAATTATTTTTATCCAGAATCTCCTTTGATATAGGAGTATATCCGTTTTTCAGATGCATCACCTTTAATGCCGCAATTATCTCTCTAGTATATTTCTGTGATGGTGTGACTATATCATAGGTCACATCTATTCGATTGAGTTCTGCATCTTGTAAATCAACCTCAGTAGTATCCCAAATTTCATGTAATATCTTTCTCAATTCTTGGATGGCTTCGGTATATTCTTCTTCTGTAGTTAAACGGCCCAATGCCTCGCCATTATGTAATAACTTATATGGAGTAACAATAATCTCAACTTCTGTTGTTACTTTCTCGAATCGCTTGCGCTGCTTTTCTAAATCCCTTATAACAAGCCGGACTCCTTTATCCGAAAACTCATTAATCCGAAAGACTTTCTTTTCTGTAATATTCTTCTGATTATATATCTTCCATAACTGCTCAACCTCTTCTCTCTTCTTAAATACTTTTATCATGGAAAAAGTGTGAATGAAAAACATTAGCGTCCTCCTTTGCTACGAATTCATTCAAATTGCTTCAAAATGAATTCGTTTATAATATTTTTTATTCTATTGTTACGGAAGTTAATAAAATATTATTATTTGCACTAACAATATGATAAATAATTATTTCACCTATATAGAATATGTGATGTATAAGATAATATATTATGTGTTACCTATATGAATAGCATTACCTATAATAAATATAAAAAATAATTACTACACCTATAGAGTCAGATGATAGATAAAAAATGGTACCCGGAGGGTATTCTTTATAAGTGATTTTAAAACCTGATCACAAAAGAGTACTGTCATCAAAATAAATTTTATTATGGTGAAAAAACTTATACTAAAACAACAATAATAGAGGGCTATATGCAATAGTGTTTATTTTAGCTAGTTTTCAAAATATTTAGTTCATAAATCCAAAATCCAAAATCCAAAAAAACAGTTTTATAGAAGTTAAATTATCTTTACTTCATATCCTTAATAACAGTATTACGATTGTCCAATATTTATTGTCTATTAATTAATATCCGTCATTCTGTGATATGCAAATATTGTAATATACTAGGCTATTACATTAATATTTACAGTTTCTCATAATGAGCAGTAAAGAAATCTATACAAGAAAAACCACACTATATGTCCCATAGAGTGGCTCCATTTTTATTACAAATTATCTAATTATTGTATTTTATATATTATTTTTTCAATTTCATCTAGTTCTTCTAATGAAGCATTTTGTATAATTGTTTCTATAAATTTCATCCTTTTTTCTAAAGACATTTCTTGGAAATCTTCTTGAAAAAAATAATCATATTGAGAAATAACAGCCCTAAAAGTTCTGGCATAATTTTTAGCAATCCTTTTGAATCCATCTACTTCAATTACACTTTTATCTAGTAATGACTTCAATAATAAATGAATAGATGTATTGCTCCAAGACCTATTAGTACTAAATTCTATAATTTCTGAAGATGTTAACGCTTCCCCTTGTTTCCATAAAACATCCATAATTTCTCGCTCACTTTTTGTAAGTCGAATCTTTTGTTTCATTATATACTTTTCTCCTTTAAATAATAAAATAATTTATTATAATATTATCATATATTCAAATTTATGTAAAATAAGAATTATAGTAAAATAGAAAACAGGGGTATGCAATGCTGTCATTATAAGGTATAATAGATGCGTTGATTTTAACAAATCGGGATTTATCAGAAATCTGCTAATTATTACTGCACATTTCTTAGCAATTGCTAAGACCAGGATGGTGGCCGGAATACGGCCCATTGCCTTGGTTAAAGCTATAATTGTTATACAAACGGGCTTTTGTCGTCTTTGGAAATGTATATAAAAAATTTGCCATAAGGAAGTGAGGTAATGGACAGTGACATAAAGAGGATCTTTGGAAGAGAACCTGAGGAAATGGTAATTGAGATTGAGATTGAAAGGCTGTGGGATTTTAAGAACCATCCTTTCAAGATACGGGACGACCTGCAGATGAGGAGTCTGAAGGAAAGCATCCAGAAGTATGGGATCCTGACTCCCCTGATCGTAAGGCCGGTGATGGAAGTCCATTATGAAATTATCTCCGGACATCGCCGCCGGTATATCGCAAAAATGCTTGGCTTTTTTGCCCGTTACTTGATGAGCCAGAATATGGGACCTTGCCTATTGTGTTTCCGAGAAATGGTGGTGAACTTTTTTGTTTTGACTGGAATGTTCAATCAGTAAGAGAATATATTGATAATGCTGTTGTTATAAACTAATGTTGTGTTTTCAAGCGCTTTTTATGCCTGAAGGAAGCAGATGAAGTAGTTATATGATTATATTCATAAGATCCGCGAGGATCCGGAGGGGACAGCTGGAGGACTGGTAGAATAATATGATCCACAGGATAAAAAATATCAGGCCATTGCCAGATTACATGCTGCATGTCATATTTGATGATGGTAAAGATATCCTATATGATGTTAAAGATGATATCCAAGCTTTAGAAGGGTACAAGGATCTTGAGAATATCACCGGATTGTTCCAACAGGCCCAGTTGGATCACAGCAGGACATGTGTTTTTTGGAATCATACGTAGAGTGGATTATGATCAGTATTTCAAAGATAAATGCGACTACTGTGGTCAAAGGTATGGGTATGATTATCTGGTTTATGAAAAAAATTAAAGGGAATGAAACGAATAAAAATCATACACATAGAAAAACAACAGATTTCTTGTGGAATTATTAAGGTACATATTCCCAAAAGAAATCTGTTGTTTGCTTGTTAAAACATAATACATTGGCAGGAACTATCTGGTTGTCCAAATGTATAGATTGATTCAGGTTCTGAACCTAATGTTGCTGCCAGTGCAGACCATTTATCATAAACAAGAGTCGAAGCCTTTTTTACAGCAGAATAGTCACCAGTGAATGTCACAGTTACCTGGTTGTTATAAGTAAGAGTAGCTGGAGTTTCTATAAAAGTGATTTTGATTGGAGATTCCTTTAAAATACTATCTGCAGTTACCAGACCGATTCCTGCCGGCCCAACTGCAGTAAAGCCGAAAGCTTTGTTTAAAGGAATACCGAATATTCCATTTAGCACTACGCCTGCTCTTGCTGTTGTCGCGATTTCCAAGTGTCCGACTTCATTTATAAAAATGTTTCTTGCGTATTTCGTTACGTAATCCAACGAATAATGGATAGCTTCATAGCAATCATTTACATCTTGCGAACCAATTACTAATAATGTTCCCGGGCCTCCGTATCCTTCTGTATCTCTTGACAATTCAAATTTCAAAAAAACTGTGTTTGTTCTCTTTACTGCCTCATCGATTGCAACGACAACGGTCCCGGTTCCTATCCTTGTCGACAAGATACCTATGCTGGAAATTTCTTCAGGAATCTGCAACAGGTATCTTACAATAGGGTCGAGATTTGCTATCACAATTCCAATAGTATGACATGGGGCTGTCCCAACGTAATGCACAGAATGATTTGAAAGAAGATCTTGTATCATTTACGGTAACCTCCTGGAAGATATTCTTTATTTATAAACAGAGGTATTCATCAATTACAGTGAATCTATTTTAGAATTCCTTTTAGAATCTCCAGCCCTGCAGCAGTCCAGTAAGGAACGGCTGGCATGGTACAGTATATTCTGTCTGGACAAATATCCAACACCTTGCTGACAACCTCTGTAGCAAGAGACATGACTTTTTCAAGCAGCTCTGCTTCATTCATTTCAATGACGACATTATGGACTCTTAATTCGATCATTGCTGCAGGAGTTGAAAAATCTCCAGAAAGTGATAAAGAAGCACAATCTTCAAAATTAACCATAAGCAGCTCTTCTTTTTCCTTCGGAATTAAAAGAATTGCTTTGCTAATTGCACATTCGATAGTCTCTTTTTGTCTTTTGTTCACGGGTGCGTTTGTTGTAATGTTGAGATATGGCATGTTAATCCTCCTTTTTCAGTGTGGTGAAGTAAAGTGTTTTTCCTATAAATCAACCAAAGCATATCATGTTGATAATATTATAAATAATTAAAGCATTATTTGTAAGTCGTTTGAAAATTCTATATTAACTATAAATTTTTATAGTTAATTCAATAATTTTGAGTTGTGTGCTACAATAAAGCCCACACAGGAGGTGAAAAAAGTTGTATCAGAAGAAAAGAGAGGAAATAGAACCCTGTCCCTTAAAGTATGTGTTTAATTTGTTTGGAAAGAAGTGGAATGCCTGGATTTATTGCAGCCTTGTAAACAATCCTTCTTTAAGATATACAGAGTTAAAAGATATATTACCTGATATTACAGATTCTGCTTTATCTGCTGCATTGAAGATGTTTATGAAAAATGACATTATAAGAAGAACTTCTTATGATGAAATTCCACCAAGAGTCGAATATTCACTTACTGATAAGGGAAGATCTGCTGTACCTTTTTTACAAGGATTGTGTAATTGGTCGTCATCCTATAATTCAGGTAATCCTGAATATCAGATGACACATTGTTCATATTGTAAATTTAACAAAAAACTTTAAAAGAATCTCTCTAATAAACTTTTTTGGATAGGAGGTGAATAGCCTGACTACAAAGAAACTGATTCCCTGGCAGATGTTATATCTGCTCTTGCTAATTATGCTGCTTGCATCCTATTATATTTCCGGCTTATTCATTCTTCCGGATGTGACGCTGATAAACTATGGGGAATACTTGACATACATATTATTACATCCTTTCCGCTTTTGGTGGAATGAAAAGACGCCTGTCGTCATGGGAACCGCATGTATAAATTAATGTCGGAGGGTTATACTTATGAAAAACTTTAAAAAGTCTTTTATCTGCGATGTTTGCGGGAAAAATCGAGGATATTAAAGATATCATATTTGAATAAATCAATGTAATATCACACTGCATATTATACTTATTCATCATAACAAAAATATAAAATAGTTGTAAAAATACAATAAAAAGAGAATACTTGAATTAGTTACTTGCATATGCTATACTGGCAGTAGCTAAGAAAGAGATTGCGTTCAAGCAGAACACAACAAACGAACCCCCGAACAGTGGCCGCTGTTCGGGGGTTCTTCTTCTTTTTTTAACGGTGAAGTCTCCGTTTGTAGGTTAATTGTCACTGTCGTTTCTATCTAACCATTTGCAAATATAGTAGCTAACGATACCTGCCATAACAGAAACCAAGAAAGAGATTACTATACTCAAGCTAGAACACCCCCTTTCCGTTGTCGGATTGGGTGTGACAACAGGTGTCATTATATCATAATTACAAAGAGGATAAAAGCTTCTAATTCCAACATTGCATACTATTATATTACTTAATATTGCTGAGTAACAATTCTTTTTTGTATTTATAATATGTATTCCGGTTAATACCGAGTATCTCTATAACCTCTTTATCCTTCATACTACCATCAAAATCTTTCGCCATCTTTTGAATGCGCTCTTTCATTATCTTCGCCTTCTTTGTCTCAAATGTAGCTCCTTTTTTCTGGCCAATTTGCTTTCTTTGCATCTCTGGCAAAGATTCATTCAAACGCTGTGTAGTTCTAATACCTTCCGAAATTCTTACATGAAGGTCTTGTACCTCTTTTTCCGCCTGCTCAAAGGCAATCCGGATTTTCTCTTTTGTCTCTTCATTCTGAAATTCTGTAATAGCTTCCATAATTGCATCTATCAACTTATCTGTAGATTCTTTGCCGGTACTGGCTATCTTGGTCTTCTTACTCTGCATTTCTTTATAATAAGAAGTATTTATATGAGGTTCCTTTATAAAAATTAAATCAATTCCTTCCTGCAGAAGCTGCATATATAAATCATACCCTTCATCTGCAGAACGACTCATTCTGGACACAGAATCAAAGATAATTGTATCGCCAGTGCAAACAACTGCAAGAAGTTTTTGAAATTGCGGTCGCCCCATTTTTGTACCGGTATACTTTTCACGATAAATTTGCTCAATTTTCTTATCTTTGCAATAATCTTCTATATTCTTTATCTGCCGATCCAGACGTTGATTCTTCGTTGATACTCTGGCATAACCATATATCTTCCCCATTACTATCCTTCCTCTCAAATATAAGTATTTATTTTAACTTTAGTTATTTTTAATACTTATATTTTAACATAATTAAGGGATATTCACAATCAAATTTAATATTTTTTGTTATATAGTTATTTTAGATATTTACAAATTGAGTTTTCTAGCTATCCTCTATTAAATTCTAAAAAATTCGCATGAATAAGTCTATCTGTTTAAATTTGAATCCCCATCACAGGATTTATTCCGGTGATGGGGATATTCTCATTATGCAGCAACTTCAAATATTCGTTTTGAGCTTTATCTAATATTATTTATATAGTCTCGTAATGATGCTTGAGTTATAGATGATACTTCCATATTTATAATACTTATCTAAATTCTCCGGTTTGTAAATCTATAAAGTTTTCTAACTTCAATCGTCCTTCAAAATCTGCTCCATATTCCCGACAAGAAGTCTGTTCATCGAATTTAAAGCTGATATTATAATACGTACCCTTTTTTGTCTTACGTATTAAATTATTCTCCATCATAAATCGAATAACTCTTTTATGATTCTCTGTATCATCTCCGTTTACGTAAAAACATATTACCCCGGAATCTGTATTTGCCACTTCCATATCCGTACATTTACATTCATAGCAGATTTTATTATCAATAGCCTTCTGGCAAAGCTCCTGTGCTATGCCTTGATCTGTAAAAAAATACATCCATTTTCCACACTTATCTTCTCTTAATTTATCTTCATTACCTGATAAATACCAATACCATCCAAATTTTTGAATCAAAAAAACCTCTCCTTTATCAATGTATATAAATCATTATAAGCTCTTTAAATAAAATATGCTATATAAAAAGAAAGTATTCCAATATCAGACAAAAAACGACTATCTAAATCAATATCTCGCAAAACAAATAATTGAAATTTAATTAAATTACTCATTGACATTATGTATTTTCTGATTTATTATAAAAATACAGTTTACGTAATTTAATTAAATTTCATATTGATTGAAAGGAGGATAATAAGTGAAAGAAAAGAAACTGGAAGACATAATGCTTTTTTCTCTAGGAAAAAATACCTCTCGATTAAATACAGAGGATATAGTTGTTTATACGCAAGAAGATTTTGAAAAAGACTTGCAGGGTACTAAGAATCTCTCGACAGATACTGAATGTATTATTAATCTGATAAAATCGAAGGCTGCTCCTTTATCGGAAGCAAACAGTAAAAAATGTATAACAGCCAACTTTTTAAAATGCTCTTTTGATACACAGATACTAGACCCTTGGTTTTTTTGTTATCAGTTTAATGAGAGTAAACACCTATTGCAACAGATCAATATGTTCCATCAGGGAACAACTCTAAGTGTAAAAAAGCTGACAGTTAAAAATATAAGGGAATTAAAAATCCCCTTTTTAAATATAGAGCGACAGAAAGTTATTGGCTCTATCTATAAACAGATGCTTATGCAAAAGCATTTGATGGTTCAGCAGACAAAAAATATAGAGCGATTATCTATTGAAATTATAAAGAAAATAGAGGAGGATTAACAAATGGCAGAAGGAAAAGATTTATTACAGGTTTTATGGAATGGCGCAGATGTATTACGCGGAAAGATGGATGCAAATGAATATAAAACGTACCTTTTAGGGTTAGTTTTCTATAAATATTTATCTGATTCTTATTTAGCAAAGGCTTATGACTTTCTGTACGATAAAATACCTGAAAGTACAGAAGAGGCACAGAAGGCCTATGAAGAAGCAATGACAGACGAAGATGTAGCAGATTTATTAGAAGAATTACAAAAAACAATGCATTATGTTCTTGAACCGGATATGACTTATATTAGTATGCTTAAGGATGTGAAGAAAAATTGTTTTAATAGAGAAAAATTGCAGGCAGCCTTTAATCGTATCGAGGAATCTGACGAGTTATTCAATGGACTGTTTTCAGATGTAGATTTATATTCTAATCGTCTTGGTACCGGTGATCAGAAACAAAGTGCTACTATTGCGGATGTTCTTGCTGTTTTAGCAGATGCAGACCTTATCCACACAGAAGGAGATGTTCTTGGAAATGCATACGAATTTTTAATTGGTCAGTTTGCCTCCGAAACAGGGAAAAAAGCTGGCGAATTTTATACGCCACATGGCCCAGCGCAACTTCTTTGTCAGATTGCTATGCTGGGGCAAGAAAACAAAAAAGGATTATTGGTATACGATCCTTGTATGGGTTCCGCATCCTTAATGCTAAGTTGTAAAAATTATTCCCAACAGCCGGAATATATTCATTACTATGGCCAAGAGCTAATGCCATCCACTTATAACTTAGCAAGAATGAATATGTTCTTACATCGAATCCAACCAGAAAATCAGCATTTAAGAAATGCAGATACATTAGATGCCGATTGGCCTGTAGATGTAGATACTGGCATGGATGTTGTTGTAATGAACCCTCCTTATTCTGCAAAATGGTCTGCGGCAGAAGGATTTAAACAGGATGAACGCTTTATGGATTACGAAGGTAAACTTGCACCAAAATCCAAGGCAGATTATGCCTTTTTACTGCATGGTTTTTATCATTTAAAGAATGCAAAATCAAGCACTATGGCAATCGTTCTTCCCCATGGAGTTTTATTTAGAGGGGCTGCAGAAGGAGTTATTAGAAAAACTCTATTAAAAAATGGCTCTATTTATGCTGTCATCGGGCTTCCTTCCAATATGTTTTATAATACTTCTATTCCAACCTGTATTATTGTATTAAAAAAACAGCGTGATGGCAGAGATGTATTATTTATTGATGCATCCAAACACTTTGTAAAAGAGAAAAAGCAAAATATAATGAATGAAGAGCATATTCAATATGTCCTTGATTTATATAAAAACAGAAAACCTGTAGAAAAAGAAGCTTATCTCGCATCCTTTGATGAAATCGCAGAAAATGACTTTAACTTAAATATCCCAAGATATGTAGATACTATAGAAGAAGAACCGCCAGTAGATTTAAAAGCATTGACAAAAAATATCAGAGAGACGGATAAAGCAATCAAGAAAGGAAATTCTGAATTACTTAGTATGCTGAATGATTTAACTTTTAATAATACTGAAACCAAAGAAGCTGTAGAAGAGTTTATCCATGTACTGGAGGAGGTGTAAATCATGGGGAATACACCAAATGTACGATTTAAAGGATTTACTGAAGATTGGGAACAGCGTAAGTTGGAGGAAGTATGTTCTGAGATAGGTGATGGTTTACATTCTGCCCCTGAATATGATGATAGTGGAAAGTTCTTTTTTATAAATGGAAATAATTTAATAAATGGTCATATAGTAATTAATTCTAACGAAACAAAAAGAGTATCAGAAAATACTTTTGAAAAAAATAATAAACAGTTAGATGATAATACAGTGCTGTTATCAATAAACGGAACTATTGGGAATCTGGCGTATTATCAAGGAGAACCTGTCATGTTAGGGAAAAGTGCAGCTTATTTAAAAGCAAATAAGATCGATAAAACTTTTCTTTATAGCTTGCTTCAAACAACAGCAGTAATGAATAATTTTATGCTTTCTTTAACAGGAACAACTATCAAAAATCTGGGACTTGATGCAATAAAAAAAACAAAAATATCTATTCCTGAATTGCGTGAACAAGAGAGAATAGGTTTGTATTTTTCACAACTTGACCACCTCATCACTCTTCACCAGCAGAAGTGCGTTGAAATAAAAAAATTAAAAAAATACATGCTTCAAAATATGTTTCCACAAAAAGATGAAAAAGTTCCTAAAATTAGATTTGCTGGATTTACTGGAGATTGGGAACAGCATAAGTTATCTGAACTAACAACTATGCATGCTCGCATTGGTTGGCAAAATCTAAGAACATCTGAGTTTTTAGATAGTGGTGATTATATGCTTATAACCGGAACTGATTTCAATGATGGTGCTATAGATTATTCGACTTGTCATTATGTGGAAAAGGAACGTTATGAACAAGATAAAAATATTCAAATTCGCAACGGAAGTATATTGATAACAAAGGACGGAACTCTCGGCAAAGTGGCTTATGTGCAGGGCTTAACTATGCCTGCAACATTAAATGCTGGCGTGTTTAATGTTGAAATTAAGGATGAAAATATAGCAGACGAAAAGTATCTTTATCAGTATTTGAAAGCACCTTTTTTGATGGACTATGTGTCAAAAAAAGCAACTGGTGGAACTATCAAGCATCTTAATCAAAGCATACTTGTAGACTTTCCGATAGCAATGCCAAAAAAGGAAGAACAGGTTGAAATTGGGAACTATTTTCAATCGCTTGACCACCTCATCACTCTTCACCAACAGAAGTGCAATGCATTAAAAGAATTCAAAAAATATATGTTACAAAATATGTTCCCACAGAAAGGAGAAAATAAATGCCAGAATTAGAATCTGTACTAGAAAAAAGATTGATTAATCAGCTTTGTAATGGCGAATCTCAATGGACATATCGACCAGATATAAAAAATGAAGAACAGCTCTGGGCTAACTTTAAATATATTCTGGAGCAAAATAACAAGGCAAAATTAAATGACACTCCTCTAAGTGAGAGTGAATTTGCTAAGATAAAAAATGATGTTTCTCATAATTCTTTTTTCGATGCTGGAAAATGGCTAATGGGAGAACACGGAAAAGTATATGTACATATACAACGTGGAAATGAAAGCTTACACTTACTTGTATTAAACAATGAGCATATTTGCGGTGGAAGCAGTTGCTATGAAGTAATCAACCAATACCAAACTTTTAAACAAGATAGATTTTCCAGCACTGCCAACGAATCTAATTCGCCCGAACGAAATAGACGTTTTGATGTAACTTTGCTTATTAATGGTATTCCTCTGATTCATATTGAATTAAAGAATAAGGACCATTCCTATATAGAAGGCTTTAATCAGATTAAAAAATATATTGCAGAAGGAAAATTTCGAGGATTATTCTCTAATGTACAGATGTTTATTGTCAGCAATGCTGTAGATACCAAATACTTCTCTGCAGCAAGAGATACTGAACTGAACAAAAAATTTATTTCGGGTTGGCTAGATGAAAAGAATCATCCGGTATGTGATTATATAGATTTTGCAGATTCTGTACTCCGCATCCCACAAGCCCATGAAATGGTAGCACGATATACTATGTTAGATACGGATTCTCAGAAACTAATGCTATTGCGTCCTTATCAGATTCATGCGATTGAGGCGATGCGTACTGCATCTAAACAGGGAAAATCTGGTTTTATATGGCATACCACCGGCTCTGGAAAAACAATGACTTCTTATAAAGCTGCCAGAAATCTATTAATGGATATTCCTTCCATTGAAAAAACTATCTTTTTAATTGACCGGAAGGATTTGGATACACAGACTACTATTGATTTTAAATCTTTCGCAAAACACGATACAATTACAGTAGATGATACAGATCGTGTTGACACACTGATTGAAAAGCTCTCTGATGGAAAGCAACAGTTAATTGTTACCACCCGCCAGAAGATACAGATATTATTAAGGAAAAGCGAAAAAGAAAATAATAAAAAATTTGATAAAATACGGAAACTTAAAGTGGCTTTTGTCGTTGACGAATGCCACCGCACAGTTACTCCTAAAACAAAACGTAAAA
>OLPE01001292.1_pt1 | contig 14822 bp, 9 predicted proteins | sample 1671901 | NCBI WGS metagenome assembly OLPE01 (sample SAMEA3136624, study PRJEB25190) | human gut metagenome | biome: human gut; feature: human-associated habitat; material: faeces | place: Austria | collected 2013 | reverse complement strand
CTATGTATGCGCCCTTACTGTCCTTGTACATAAAATACCAGCCGTCTTTGCCTTGCTTTCCGTTACAAGACGAATAGACATCTGTTTTTTTATAAATAGGTAATGTTACTGACGCAAATACACTGCCAATAGTTATAATTTGTATAAGTGCCGACAAAACAATTAGATTGAAAAAAATCCTTCTATAAATATACTTTTTCATATGACACCATTCTAATTCTATAATATTTTACTTTATTGAGTACGGTATAGCTATATTTTCACCTATTATATTGATGTTTTTAATATTATTTTCATCAACATCGCAGGCTACAATATTTATTACCGCAGAAACATTTTGTTTGTAGTCAAAATTCAAGCCGTCAATCATTTTAATGCTGGAGTTGCTTATAACAACTGGCTGAGTAGCTTCATTAAGCGGTTTATCAGCTTTTATTGTGTTGTTTAGCATATAAAGTCCTGTTACAGAATTTATATTTATTGAACCGTACATGCTTGGTACATCTATTGTGTTATTTTCAATCAACACTCCGTCTATGCAAGCCTGTTCACCGAGTTGTGCATTCCATGAATATATTTTCAGTGGAACGTACTTTGAACTGATACCCTCACTCTTAACTGTATTATTTCTAAACGTAAGAGCGGACGGCACAAGTCCCTCGTTGCTCGTTCCGTGAATTTCATTTGCAGCTTCCAATGCCGCTCCAGAATTATTTTCCATAATGTTATTTTCAACTATAGAACAAGCCGATCTTATGATATACGCATGACGTCTTGAATTTTTAAATGTACTGTTCTTTATAATATTTCCTTTATTTGCCGAATCAAGATTATACATAGAGGTAGGAGTATTGGATGTTTCTTGTGAAAGCACTTTATGCACCTTACGGTCAACTGTCAGTCTATAGCCGCCGTCTTCCTTCTTTTCTATTTCCTTTAGAAATGCAGTTCCAACAATTTCATGATTAGACGTATTAAAAAATTTTATCTCATCCCCTACAGAACAGAACATATCTCTTGATGTCTCATAAGTATAATCATTAATTATTTTCGTTATTGCACCACTGTATGTTTGAGTATTTATAAGATCATCAAATGAATTACCAAACTCACAATTATCAATAATAACTCCAAATCGATTACTTCCTAAATGGATTCCGTCTGCGCTTGATGTTATAATCGCACCCGGGGCTAATGACATTTCACAATTTCTAAATATTATTCTTCCACAATTATTTGATATAGGCGCTAACATAAGTAAAGAATTTGTAGTTTTCACTCCTTCAAAGGTTACATCTTTACTGTAACTTACGGTCAAAAGATCAGGGCGTCCGTATTTGTTATATTCTCCGAAATCATATGAATTCCAGCGGCTTTTAAACGGCAAGCGGTCTCCTTTTTTTATAAGCGGACAATATGTTTCGATTGAATCCCTGAATACAACCTTGTATTCCCTGCCCTGTACCTTTTCCACAGAATTTATCATCAATGCGTCAAATGGCATAAATCCGGGAATTTCTTTTTCCGCATTCATAATATTAGCAAAAATCCACGGTCCGTCAGATGGGTTTGAACAATAATAATGCGCCCATTCATCATCTGCCGGAAGAGGACTGTCCTCCGGAATATCTATATATATGGCATTTTCCTCCGCACTTGTTTCTTTAACCGTTCCCCAAATTATTACTCTTTCATCATACTTAACATTCAGATTTCTTACTTTAATATTTGTACAATCCTCAATATTTATAAGACTATTTGTCGGTCTTTCAAACAATATTGTACTTCCGTTGCCCTCAATAGTAAAATTATTTATATTATCTAAATCAAAGAGCGCAAATGCATCTTGCTTTTCATTTATTTTATATGTTTTCCCTGCTTCAAATTCAAGCTTAGACGGTGTCCCCTGTTCTGCCAGTGCAGCAGCCGCTTTAAATGCAGCAAGAACCGCATCTCTGTCATATATGTTTCCATCACCTACAGCGCCATAATCCTTCACATATATCGTCACCTGCGATTCAGGATAGGTTGTTCCTGTTTCTATCGTAATCAAATTATCAAATCTACGATAATCAACAGTCCATCCCGTCGTCGGAAGAAGTGAATTCAACGGAACATATAATTTTCCGTTCACGCTTTTGGGACTTCTGTCTAACATTAAGTGTCCATCACCATAACCTGCAAGACGACTGTTCTCCGTGTATGTCAATTTTATATTGCCTATCATCAGTGAGTTTCCATTTGTTTTACCACCTATTACGTTTGCCAGATTATTTATTTCCATACTCGGATATTCATTTACAAGAACTATAGGATAATTATATTCTTTTCCATCAAAGGTTGTTGTTATATTATCAAGATACTTAATCGTTTCTTCTTGACTGATACCATTAAAATCAACCTCAATCTTTCTTGGTTCATATACCGGTTCATCAAAATCCTTTATGGAAACATTTTTTCTTAAAATCAAGGTTCCATGAGTTGATGTATCGATTTGTGGTGAGCCGGATTTAACATTCCAAGTATACAGCGTTCTTGCAAAGCCTATCATTTTGGAAGCGTTTGCCAGAACATCAAAACCCATTTCCATATTTTCATGAGGTGTCACTGTTTTAAAAGGAAACGACAACTCGGCAATGTAATAATCATCCGATTTTTTTGCCGCGCCGTTCATTTTACCGACATCATAATTACTTGCCGTTAAGGCAGAATCAAATCCAATACGAAGCTGGTAATCATCATCAAAATACTTCGTTGTACGCATGCAATTCTCATCGATAAAAAATTCAACAGAATCATTTTCCCACGGAGAGGAGTCCATATTACTGAATTGTTCCGAATAAACTTTAGCAAGAATATATATATTCTTATCATCCCAAAGGACTTTAAACCACCCTTTATAAAATGTATTATCTCCTCCCAAAATATTATCTAATACATTATAGTTTGTACTATTCCAGATATTATCTATTTCTCCGTCGACAACAGGTGTTCCATATGCCGCTTCTGCTACTTTAACTTCCGTCTTTTCGCTAATATCCTGCTGTTTCGCAAAAGCCGAAGCTGTGCAAACAAACATTGCCAGCATTAAAATCAGCGCGGTAATCTTCTTATTCAAATAAACCACCTCCCAGCTCTAACTGTGTCCGAATCTCACATTCTTCGGGATATCCGTAAAATACCGATATTCCGTCATAAAGTATTATCATTTTATCTGCCGCCCAAAAAAGTGATTTTCCCGCCAATTTTGCGGCATCTCTTACAGGTATCTTGTCATCATTTGTGTACTGTTCTAAAATTACGGTTGACTTATTACCGAATACTTTTTTTACATCAGATTTTGCTATATAAGATGTCCCATTATTCACCGTAATATTAGCATTTCCAACACTTGTACCATTATTACAAAGTTTACCTGTAGTTGTATCAATAATCATGCTGTTTTTTAGTTTCCATTTGGTTGTTTCAGAAAGCACATCACCCTCGACATACATAAGCTTTACATCTGTTATATCAACATTGTCGTTCCAGTCGTCTCGCCATTTATTAAATACAAATGTCAGTGTGTCTCCGGATTTTACCTTTGCCATTGCATTTATATTATTAAGGAAATAGACTTCATCATATTTATCATCCCATCTCAGCGATTGCTCGCTTCCTACGCGGTTTGACCAAAGAATACGCCCGTTTAAATAGATTTTTGTCAAAACACCATCAGAAGCCGAATCAATATTGAGCAGTCCACCTAATTTCAAAATACCGTCCTCCGGAAGTTTTATATCAATAATTGCGTTTGTTGTTACTCCAGGTCCCACCTTTGTTTCACTTACATAATCTTTTTCTCCAGAAACTCCACTTTCCCATCTTTGTGATGCACTATTATATATCATAGGAACCTTAGAATATTTTTCACTGTATATCCCGACTTTATCAGTTTTTGATTTCTGAATGAACGAACTAAGCGAATATTCCTTCTGTACGGTATATTTTTCACCAGCACTTGTATCGCACGTCTTAAATAGTTTACCCATATATTTAGTCGCATCACAAGTCCATTCGCACCGATTAAATCCGGCATATTCGTTTACGCCTACTTCCACATCAATATAATCATCCTTTTGTGCAAAAACACCAATATCAAGCGTATTTGTTTTCCCCGGAACAATTAGCTGTTTCCAAATCTCTTCATCATTTTTGAATACTTTTATAATATTGCCAAAGCCTGTTGCGCTATTTGATGTTACAGGAGCATATACACGATATCGCCCCATTTCTCCGATTTTAAACCTCTTTACAACTGAATATTGGTCACTCGGCATTACCGCTTGATCGCTCACAAACGCAACCCCGTCATCTGCCATGTATCCGTCTGCTGATTCGGAAAATTCAAGTTCCTTCATTGTATCATCACGTTTCTGAAAATAAACCGGATCAAACTCATCACGAATATATTCATTTGAAGTGTAATTTACGGTCGGATACCATTCAGTAGCATCATAATAATTATGCTGCCCACAGTTAATTACAAAATGTAATTTATCTCCCACCGCAAGTGACGCTGTTACATCATACTCCGCCGAAGCCTCATCGGAATCTATACTTCCACTCCAAATAACACGGCTATTTTTTAGAATATTAAGCTTTACACCATCTCCAAACGTTGAATCTCCTATATTATCCGGCGCGCGTTTTACAACTCCCTTTAATTGAACAGTTCCTCTCATTGGCGAAACAAACATTATCTCATAGTCTGACGCTCCGCCGGGCGTTGCATAGACCGTAGTAAGCATTGGATATTCTCCGCTTTGAGATATCCACCTTTTGTTTCCGTTTGCTTCTACATTATAGATAAGCTCTTCAATCTGACCGCTTTTACTTTCACAGAAATAAAAACAATTAGCTCCCTGTGTTTCAGAAAATGCCGCCGTATACGAGGCTATGCTTGGACTATCCGCTGCAAAACTACATGTTGAACAGAAAATAACCAGCATTATCAATATACAAACAATTTTTTTCATGCCATACTTCCTTTCTGCCATTACGGCTATAGTAAAGTCAATCTTTTCTATTTAACACTGTATAAATTATGCTTTACTATTGGATTTATATTTTTACCATCGCCATTGATTATCATTAGACTAAGCTCACAATCCTTATAATCTTCATAAACAAAATCAATATCAAATGATAATATACATCCGCTTCCTTTGGAATTTCCGCCAACAAATGCAGCCTCAGAAAGTTTCACCATGGTACCGTTTTTATCATAGAACGCAAGATACGCGTTTGATTTCTTTTCAAGTATTCCTGCGTCATAAAAAAGACATTCAATACGATTACCATTGTTTATTTCAGAAATATTTAGTATTTGTTTATCATTCGCTGTAAATTTTGCCGTTTGGATATATTCAACCTGCGGCGTCCAAAACACAGCAGCGCTTGTTGGATCCTTTGCTGAAACGTCAAAGTATATCATATCTCCGCATCCAACATCTACCATAATATCATGTTTAATACCTTTACTTTCGTCTATCTGGTCACCCGGTATTGTTTCTTGCCAAATACTCTTGCCGTCTATTATTATTTTAACTGTTGTCGCGGCGCCTTTTCCTGTTTTGAAGATGTTTGTTCCTGTTGTAAGTCTCACTTTTCCCGCCATAGGCGCTTTCCAGCCTATACATGCCGAAAGAGTAGGTTGAATTATTCCCTGCTGTGTTATAAAACTTGTCACATTGCCCGAATTATCCTTTGCTGCATAATAATTGTCAAGCCATGATAGTTCTTCATACTCTTCTGTTGTATTGTTATATTGCAAATAATACCATCCATCTTTGCTCTGTTGTCCAAATGAGGATTGCATACTAAATTTAAGATCAGAAGTTTCTATCAATTTGTTTGTATAAACATTTCCTTTTCTATATACTCCATTATCTGCTGTTCGGGGTACAGGATATTTGTCTTTTGGATCTGTAAGCTTTTGTCCAAAAGCATTACCAAGATTATATGTAACATCGCCGTTTGTAAATTCTTGTTCCGTTTTTGATATACTTATCTGTGGATTAACAGAGGTTCCGTTTGCTTTTGCACTATCCTTGAGATAATAACAATTTTCATAAATAATTTCTGATAACTCGTTAGAATTTACAAAGGGATTTGCACCGTTTTCATTACTTGTTACCGAGCCATAATTATAACTATTTTTAATACAGAGCTTGTCATTTTCACCTATCCATCCGACAAAGCCTGCCGCATTATTTCCTGATGCTTTTATTACTGCTGCATTTCCGCAATTTTCTATTATTATATTATTATTTGCATCAACATCGGTATTGCCGATAAATGCCGCTGTATTATTACTGCCGTTTACACTTCCGTCAATTATGAGATTTTTTATTATAACTTCACCTTTTGCCTTTTCTATAAGCGTATGTCCTTTTAGAGTAAGCTTGTGATTATTACCATCGATAGTTCCCGTATACTCCTCAATAGGTCTTGTATTTCCACTCGCCTTAACATCAGCCGTAAACTTTGAATATATTGGTTTATCTGTTGTAGCTATAACGTCTGCAAGCGCATTAAGACCATCTGTCGAATCTATCAGATATGGGTTCTCCTGACTGCCATCTCCCTCAAGATGATATGGCTCCATATATGTATACGTTATAATCGGTTTCCAGTAAATTGCCGCACCAGTATTGTTTGTTCCGCAATCTACCTCGTGGTATATCATATCTCCTTTATTAATGTGAAGGTTTGTCACAGTATATGACTGATTTCCAGAACCATTATAACATGTGTTATCAAATACCCACCGTGTTTCTTTACCGTTATCATCTGTTAAAATCTCATTATTCAACTTCATTGTTGCAATTACATCTTCTCCTTTCGGCTGTGGTCCGTCACGATACACAGTATTATCCTGAGCAGTTAAGGTTACAGTTCCTGTATACGGTGCCTCCCAGCCAATAGCAGCAGGTGCAGCATAACCGGGTACTATAAAATGTTCATTTATGTTTCCTCCGTCCAAACCTTTAAAATGATTGTCCGTCCATGTCATGTCTATGTATGCGCCCTTACTGTCCTTGTACATAAAATACCAGCCGTCTTTGCCTTGTTTACCGCCGCATTCATTAAATGCATCCACTTTTTTAAATACTGTTTTTCTTTCAGTATCAGGCTCCGGCGTTGCGGTAGCCTCTGGAGTGGCTGTTGGCTCTATCGTTGGTGTCACTGTCGGGTCAGGCTTTTCTGCATCAAAATCTGTATATTCAACAACAGGTCTCCACCATATCGTCGCAGCACCGGGATTTAACCCGCAATCTACTTCGTGATACAATATATCGCCTTTGTTTACATGCACATTCGCTATTGTATAATTTGTTTTACTGTTGTTTTCATTTTTTGTTTTATCAAATACCCATTCCGCATCCGTTCCATCATCTTTCTTTATTTTTTCATTATTTAGCTTTATTGAAGCAACAACATTATCTCCGCCATCATAGGAAGAAACTCTAAACATATCATCTGTCATCTTAAGCGTTACCGTTCCGCTGTAAGGTGCCTTCCATGCCAATACTGCAGAAGTATTATATTGAGGAGTCATTTGAATAAAACTAATAGTAGGAGTGCCTCCTTTCCCAAAACTAGCCTGTTCAACGCTCTCATCCCACGGAAGCTCTGTAAGTTCTCCGCTGTCACCATTTTTGCTATAATAATACCAGCCGTCATATCCCTGCTGTCCATTACATTTCCCTATTGATTCCGTCATTTCGTATCTTGTTTTCTTCTCAGATACTGATGTTTCGTCTGCTGATACACTCACTATGCCACCCATACATTGCACTGCAGTGACAACAGTCACCATAATCGTTACTGTCTTTCTTAATAAATATCCTTTCAAGATTCATTCACCTCACTCATAAACAACTAATATTCTTGTGTTATTGTTTGCTCCCACAGCTGCAAAAACACTATTACCTCTTTCTATATCATTAAAATTAATTTTTTCATACTGTCTTCCTGTCCATTTGTATATAGCTTCCGATGTATTTCCTATATATTTACTTCCTTTTGAAGTGGGTCCCGAATATTCATCTGGCTTTCCGCTGACAATAACATTTGATTCTGAAACAAATACAGACTGTCCATAAATACATCGCTGACTACTGTTAGCTGTATCAAAATCTATAAGAACCGGTGAATAATAATCTGTATCTTCCAAAGAATGCTGTATCCACATATCATCACATCGTCCCTTGCTATCCCAATGCACCTGAACAATATCTCCAGGTCTCACCTTCCGTAAACTTTGCAAATCATAATTTTTTATTCCTTTTTCTTCATCCACTATCGCTATTTTAGCGTTTATTGTTGACGCTTCTGATAATTTAATAGATTTAAGCTCACCTCTTTCATTCCAACCCTGTATCTGATAGTTTTCTTCTCCTTCTTCCTCGTCATAAAACATATCTACTTCGTTAACTGCTATCATTTCGTGACCTGCTCCAATAAGATTACCACCAGTACTATAGGCATATCTTATTAAAATATATTTGACTCCGCCATTTTCTGCAACATCATATAACGATACCTCATAATTATTTTTATTTGAGACAAAATCCGATTGTAAAACCCATAATAGTCCATTATTGTTCATTATTTGTTTATAACTATCATCTTCTTTGGATATGTTTGGTATATAGAATATTTTTGCATCAGGCTCTACAAAATATCTATCATCTAAAACTTTATCATGAGTACACAACATAGTACGTTCATCATCCAACGAAAATTTTTGAGCATCATATCCCTGCTCCGGTAAAATTATTTCTTTAAGTTCACCATCTACTTCTGAATACTTAATAAGCCCCTGCATATTTAATTTTTCTTTTATTTCATTGCTAATATTTTGTATTTTTATCTTTTTAGAATTTATACGTATTGAATCCTTAACCTCAAACTTTTTAAATTTCCTTTGTTCATCAAACAACTTAATCCAAATAGCATCACTTCCATCATCCTCTGTGTATATTGAGCTATCTATAAGAAATGCAACCTGTTCTCCTCCGCTACGGCTATCTAAATATGCAATATTCCCTCTTGAATCAAGGTAAAACACTCCCGATATTCCTGCTTCTATCTTAGGAATTTTGTTTTTACTTTCCAGATTCTTGCAATAGCTGCTTGTTATATATTCTTTTTCTCCAATAGTCACGCGAAATTTGTTATCATTAGAATCTTTATGTATTGATTTTATAGTTCCTTGTATTTTCTGATTACTTATTCTACACTTTATTACTTTTTCATTATCATCATTTTCAGAGATTGCTATCAACAGCACATCATCTTTATTTATATCGCTTAATTTTACTTCGCCGCTGTCATTGTAAATACGATAAAAGCTATCACTCAATTTCAGTTGCTTTTCATCGAATTGGAATGATATTTTCTCCTCTTCTTCATTTACTGAATATGCAACCCGAGTGATATACTCTGTAACAACAACAACTTCATATACATTATCGTCATCATTATCAATAAACTTTATATCAGCCATATCTAAATACGGCAATCGCTCCAGCTTTTCGCCACTTATATGGTCAACCGCTTTGCCATTATAAATCATATCATAGGTTACATCCATATTAATATTGCGCTTACGATTATTTTGATCATAATATCTAACTTTGATTTCATCAACATCTATAATATCTTCATCAGTAACGGTTATCATCTTATTTTTTGATGTTTCTTGAATATATAATATTTTGCCTACCGAGTCTCCTTTTGGAATTTCAACATAACATTCCACATTACATCCCAAATAATCATCTGTCAAATGTTTATCATCACAATGTATTTCTGTTCCAATCTTTACATTTCCTTCTCCAAGACCGTTATCACGATTAAGAGATGTAGCTTCATTTTGACTAATAATACCTTTTACTCGATAAATATTACGTTTTTCAGTTAAAAAAGTATATCCTTCAACTGTTTTATAATTTATATTATTTCCTACGGATCCCGCTATTTCCAAAACATCTGCATGTAATGCTGTATATATTATATTTGCCACATCTATACGACAGGAAATATTTTCATTTGCAACAGCCTTTCCTTTAAGTAAACCAAGCATATTGCCTATGGTTATATATCCACCCGGATAGCCACCTTGAGATTGTGCGGCAGCATCTCCGCCTAAAGCAGTTACAAAGGTTTTAATAAGCTGTATATTAGTAACATAATCATCAGGTCCAAATTTCTCATTATCATAACCTGACATGTAACCGTTACGAATCGCTGTCTCAATATATGCACGGTCATAATCACTTACATCTGTAAAATGAGGTGAAGCATCTTTTGTTTCGCTAATATTAAACATCTTACAAATAATTTTTGCAAGCTCGCTCCTTTTAACTGGCATTTCATCCCAAAAAAATCCGGTTTCTGAATCAATCTCCATTAGTCCAAGTGCTTCTAAAAGTTTAACTATTTTTGTGTCTGCGCTGTCTTTAAAAGTTTCTGTACTATTTGCTGCTTCTATACGTGGGACAGATATCATGGAGATTAGAAGCAAAACTGCCGTACAAAATGATAGTAATCTATATTTCATTTATTTTCCCTCCCTGATTATATACCGAATTTTTCCATACACCTATGAATTATGACTGCCGCTTCTGCACGTCTTGCATTTTTCTTAGGCGCAAACATATTATCACCAATACCACTTATAATGTGGTTTCCCGAAAGCACTTTTATTGGATATTTTGCATATTCGGATATGTCATTATCATCTGCAAAAAGCTCTCCAACATCTGATATTTCAATGCCCATTTTTTCTATCGTCCTATATACTATTGCCGCCATATCTTCTCTTGTTATATTAATTCCAGCTCCAAACTCGTCATCTGATAACCCATAAATAATTCCCATTTCTACTGCACAGCAAACATATGGTGCAAACCAATCTCCTGAATGTACATCATTAAATGACACACTTGCTTGGTTAGTGCCAAGGTTGAAGGCTCTGCAAATTAGTGTGACAAATTCCTCTCGAGTTATATTTCTGCCTGGTTCAAATTTTTCATTAGAAATTCCTTTGACTATTCCTTTTGCATTAAGCTCCTTAATTGCATCGGCAGCCCAATCATATCCTGCAAGATCATTAAAAGTATCACTTTTATTATCTTTAATGTTTCCTTGAATTAAACTGTTGTTAGTTGCAGAAGGAATAGTTATCTGAAATCCCGTTCCTGAGCCACTTCCTCCACTTGAGCCACTTCCTCCACTTGAGCCACTTCCTCCTCCAGAACCATTTCCTATACCAGTTCCGCTTTTTGCTTTAATTAAAGCATCATTTACAACCTGAATAAATGTTTTTATGTCACTAAAATTTGTTTGGGCTGACTGCCTTTTAACGTCGGCCATTGCTGCATCTAAAATATTAGTATTGGTTTCATTTTTAAGTTGATTCATTTCATTTTCCAAAATATCTGTATTTGATAAAATCAGTTCGTTTAATTCCATATAATGAGTAGTGTTTGCAAACCTTAAAAACATACTGTTTCTGATTGCTTTATAGAATTCACCATAGTCATTAAAGCCTCCCTTAGGCATGTTTGAATATACATTTGTAGCTATCCATTCCTGATCCTTAGCACTTAGTTTGCTAAATCGTTCAGTATTTGCTATCGCATTTTTTTTGACAAACAAAGCTTTTGAGTTAATATCGAACTCATATATCAAATCTTTTAATTCTATAGCATTTGCCCTATTTGCGAGAACTGTATAAATTGAACCATTAGCAATTTCAACCACATTTTCTGTCGTTACAGAAGACTTATAACTATTTGCAGAAATATTAATTTTATTCTTTGTTGTCAAATCCTGTTTATTATATAAGTCCAATTTCACACCCATATTATTATATATTTTTATTGAATCCTCATCAGATGTCATAAAGTCCAAAATTCCCTTACTACTTTTAATCATTTCATTTATACTTTCAGTTTTCTTTGTCTTATTGAAATACGGCAATTCAAACGAAACTACTGGCACATCTTCATCAGCCTGAAATAAAACTTCCATTTCAAATAAATCGGCAGAAATTTCTTCATCATAGAATTTAATATTGTTTCTGAAGCTACCCTCTGCATCAGGTGTAATAATCCTCATATATCTTATGTCTAAAGGATTTTCCTTGTTTCTCGCCATAATCGTAATCGGTCTTTTATCAGAAAAACTTCCTTCATAAAATAGAGTCTGATCCTTTATTTCACACCGGGAAATGTTTAATTTCGAATCGGCGGAATACCCTAATGCTTGAAAAGGCGAAAAAATCAATAATGACGTTGATATTAACATAGTTAACACAATCAATCTTTTTGTTGACATACTCATCTTTAATAGTCCTCCCTATTTATTTTAGTACATATTCCCTAATTGTACCTTTAAATCTATATATTAATTATAACTTTTTAACAGAGAATACACAAGTGATAAAAATATGGTGTTTGGGGGGGTAATTACATAATACTGCTTTTAGTAAAATATAAACAACTTTGAATTTCAATAGCATCTATTCTCTTAAATCCAAACTACCGTTTGGGTGAAACTACGCTAATGCAAGGATACTATCTGTATTTTTAAGCTTTTTCTACCTATTTATTGTTATTGAATATTACTCATATATAAATTCCAATCGCTATTACAATAGAGAGTGCAAAAATTAACAGAATCCAATATATCATACTAAAATCCTCCTTGTTCAAGAGCAACAATTTTTACAGGGAGAATATCCTGAATTTACAGCGTCCGCGCGGCTTTTAAATTAAACACGGTTTTTCTCTGCCGGAAGTGTATGACAATCGGGACGGTGAAATTTCTTTGAGTTTTTATTGCCGATATAATTTCCCTCTTCATATTCTACCGCCGTTTCGTTTGTCTGTATATCCTCATTCTTTACGGTGGTAACAGTAATGTTATCGCCGTCGCTTATCATAATTATATCGCCTTGCAGGTCTGTTCTGTACACCTGCACATCTGCGTCCCTTAAACGGCTCAAAACGGCTTCCGTAGGGTGTCCGTATGAAATTATCTTTCCCGACGGATATAACCGCATATTTAGGCATTACCTCGCGTAAAAACGGATATGATGTTGATGTGTCCGAGCCGTGATGACCGACCTTGAGAACATCAGATTTTAATAATCCTCTGTCTAACAGCGTTTGTTCTTCCTCACGCTCCGCGTCGCCCGTAAATAGAAAAGACTTATTTTTGTGCGTTACCTTTAAAATAATTGATGTGTTATTGAGATTATCCGCATTATCAGGGCAAGCAAGAATTTCTACCCTTGCGCTTCCAAACGGAAAGCTCTCGTAATTTTCAGGGTGCATTATTTCTGTATTTTGGTCTGCCGCCTTTCGCTTGAAATTCTGATATGCCTTGCTGTCCGCCTCCGCAGAAGGAGCATATACTGCGCTAACGGGCATTACGGAAAGCGGAGCGGACAAACCGCCGACGTGATCTTCATGCGCGTGAGTGCATACCATATAATCTATGTTATCAATATTCAGCTTTTTAAGATAAGCGACAATCAAGCTGCTGTCTGCAACATTTCCGCCGTCAATCATCATTGTATCATCACCGCATTGTAATACTGCCGCGTCCGCTTGCCCGACATCTATAAAATGTACGGTTAATTCTGATACAGGTGTTTCGGTAGGGCTTTCGGTAGGCTGTACGGTTACAACAGGTGTCGGCTCAATCGTGGGTGGTGGAACGTTAGATGTTGATGTGCAGCCTGTAATTAGACACAAGACACAAGCTAATATTACCGCAAATACTGAATTTCTTTTCATAAGCAACCACCTCACATATTTTAATTTATATTATTACTTATAAATTTTTTCTTTTAATTCCTCTATTCTGCGGTGTTTATAACTTGTCGCCATACTCTCAATACAATTCTTTTTAAGTTCTTCTATATACTGTTCAAAATGCGTGTTTATATCTTCATTGTTTAAGATTAAATTTGAGATAAATAAAAAAAATGTACTGCTAACTTGTATTGGAATTTGTGTTGATACCATATATATAAAACGAGTAAGTACAATTTCCTCCGCCTTATTGGGATTATATGGGCTCATTTCCTCAATTTTTTTCTCTATTGCTTCCTCAACTGTTATACCTTACAATTTGCTATATTCTTTTATTTTCATAGCAAGGGTCGCTAATTTTACTTTGATTTTTTCCCCGTAACATATTTTAGGCGGTATTTCCATATCTTTATCCGATTTGGCACTGCTCACGTTAATTGTTTTAACGATGTCATTATATGTCATTTCAAGCGTTTCAAAAGCATTATCTATACTAAATTCATCGTTTATTGTACAGCATATAAGCAGGGATATAAGAGAAAAAATAAGCTCGTTTTGCTGTCTGTTATCTAAATTGTCTATACATACTATTACATACCATAATAGTATGATTGCCGCGTCAAAAGGAACTTTGTTAATTGCGCAGCATAATACCCGATTTAACATTATCTCAACAGACAAGTTATCAATCACGCTAAATTCGTTAAAAAAATCTACTGTTTTGTTTGTTGGTTTGAATTTTAATTCTTTCATTTTGTTTTACTCCTTTTTTATTATTTCATCTTCAATAATTATCCAAACATATAATTACATTAAACCATTTATAATATATATAATCCGAAAGTATTATTTGGTCAATCTAACAGTTGTTTTAAATGGTAAAAAAATATGCTTGAATTTACAATATAAGTGCAACAAGTAAAAAAATAATGACTCAAAGGGAAA
>OLPE01001289.1_pt1 | contig 14857 bp, 15 predicted proteins | sample 1671901 | NCBI WGS metagenome assembly OLPE01 (sample SAMEA3136624, study PRJEB25190) | human gut metagenome | biome: human gut; feature: human-associated habitat; material: faeces | place: Austria | collected 2013 | reverse complement strand
GTGAAGGTGGACGTACTGTAGGATCAGGACGTGTTGCTACAGTTATCGAGTAATCACTGATTAATATATATTGAGTACCGCAAGGTACATTGTGTCCAAGCGTAAGATGCCCCGGAACCGCAAGGTTTCCGGGGTTTTTCTGTTGTGTGGAAATATATTTAGACCGGTATTACAGATATTTGAATATGTAGTACAAACAGAATGAGAATTTATTAACCAACAGCAGGTGGCAAATTTACTCGGAATCAATCACACGATATTTTATAGGATATATAGTTGCTGTGAACGGTGACACTTAAATTATTTTGGGTAAGGGTTCTGGGATTGTAATTGACAGGAGTGGTGAAATAACCTATTATAATTACAGAGATGAAGATTTCTATGTGGGAAGCTTAGCCTTCCCATATTTTTTACTTTACTAAATGAAGAAGGGAATTTTGATAATGAAGAAAGAAAAAGGCAATGCCATTGCACTTTTGCCGATCGGGGTATTTCTTATACTGTATCTGGGACTGGGGATCTTATTTGAATATGTAATGAAAATCCCGATGGGATTTTATAATGTGCCGATTGTTGTTGCGTTTCTTGCAGCAATTCTGGTCGCATGTCTGCAGAATCGAAAAGTAGATTTTGATAAAAAACTGGAGCTTATGGCACGTGGTGTCGGGGACAAAAATATCATCACAATGCTCCTGATTTTTCTTGCAGCTGGTTCTTTTGTCGGTGTAGTAGGAAGAAGCAGTGCGGAAAGTGTGGCATATTGCATGTTGACATTGATTCCGGCAAGATTTTCTGTGGCGGTATTATTTGTTGTGGCGTGTTTTGTCTCTGTGGCAATGGGAACTTCCGTAGGAACGATCACTTTGCTTGTACCAATTGCGGCAGCAGTCTCAAAAGCATCCGGTTTTGATCTTGCATTTTGTGTGGCATCAGTCATAGGCGGAGCAATGTTTGGAGATAACCTGTCGTTTATCTCGGATACGACGATTGCGGCATGCAACGGACAGGGATGTGAGATGAAAGATAAATTCCGGGAGAATTTCTGGATCGCATTTCCTGCGGCAGTCGTAACCCTGGCCGTGATTCTCATTCTTTCCTTTCAGACAGAAATTAAAGGACATGTTACCCAGTCTTATCATCTGCTTCAGGTGCTTCCGTATGTGCTGGTGCTGATCGGTGGAATTATCGGCATCAACGTATTTGTAGTTCTTTTGACCGGAATTGTGTCAGGAGCTGTCATCATGCTTGCCGGAGGACATATCACCCCGGTGGAACTTCTGACAAACATGGGGTCCGGTGTATCCGGAATGTTTGAGACATGTATGGTTGCAATCCTTGTTGCGGCAATGTGTGCCCTGATTCGTGAATATGGTGGATTTGATGCGCTGCTTGGATGGATCCACAAGATTTTTCGAGGCAAAAAAGGCGGGCAGCTTGGCATGGGACTTCTGGTTGGTGCGATGGATATTGCGACGGCAAACAACACGGTTGCAATTGTGATGGCAAATCCAATCGCGAAAGAAATGGCACAGGAGTATGACATTACACCACGAAAGACAGCATCAATCCTTGACACATTTTCCTGTATCTTTCAGGGAATCATTCCATATGGAGCGCAGATGCTTGTTGCAATCTCTGCGGTCAATGAGCTGGGCGGCGAAATTTCCGCTTTCCAGATCATGCCGAAGCTTTATTATCCGATGTTTCTTCTGCTGGCATCCATTGTCACAATATTAAAGAGTGACAAATAGCAGTGGTTCAGAGAAAGCGGCATATTTATATACAAAAATAAAGAAATTTAAAAAAACACTTGACCTTCCACCTTATGGAAGCTGTATAAAACAGATACAGACAGCGATGTGAATGGTTTCCGGGACTGTCAGGAAAGTAAGAGGTAGCAGTATGAAAATCAAACAGGTGGAAGAGCTGGTAGGAATCACAAGAAAAAATATCCGTTTTTACGAAGAGCAGGGATTACTGAATGTAGCACGTGCAGAAAACGGATACAGGGAATATCATCAGGCAGATGTCATTCGACTTCAGGAAATCAAACTGTTCCGCAAGATGGATATTTCCATAGAAGAAATGAAAGCTCTCTTCGAAAAAAAGAAAAGCCTGCAGATCTGCCTCGAACAGCATCTGAAAGAACTGGAACATCGTAAAGACGGTCTTTCGAAGATGCAGGATATCTGCGAACGCCTGATCCTGGAACACCGGTCACTGGATTCTCTCAATGCGGAGGACTGTCTGGAAGAAATTGAGCAGATGGAGAAAGAAGGTGCAAAGTTTATGGATATAAACAAAATGGATGTCCATAAGAAAAAAAGAAACGGGGCGATCATTGGTGCGGCAGTTATGGTATTGCTTATGCTGATTACGATCGTAATCGTATTCTGGGCAAACACACAGGATCCAATTCCACTGGGAATGCTTCTGCTTATAGCAGGGATTCCGGCAGTAATTATTGTGGGAACGCTCGTAGCACTTGCAGGAAGAATGAAAGAGATCGAAGGAGGAGAAGAGGATGAAGCTTCTAAGTATTGAATATATTCCGGGTGTGGAGTTTGAGCCACTTGGAATCGTAAAAGGAACAGTTGTACAGACAAAAAACGTCGGCAGAGATTTTATGGCAGGCATGAAAACACTGGTTGGCGGTGAAATCGTCGGCTATACGGAAATGCTGAATGAGGCAAGACAGATTGCCACGAAGCGTATGGTTGATGAGGCAAAAGAGATGGATGCCGATGCAGTGATCGGTGTGAAATATGGTTCTTCTCAGGTCATGGCAGGTGCGGCAGAAGTGATCGCGTACGGAACTGCGGTAAAATATAAATAAACGTTAAAAATGAAATGCAGGGAAGTATAGTTGTAATATACTGTCCTGCATTTTGTGATTCCAATGACTAAGAAGACGATTGCTATAGCACGGGTCAACCAATTTATGAGTGGTAAATTGGTGTGATTTGGAAATATGCTTATAACTATGGATTTTTCTGATGAAAATATAGATTAAACAATGTATAATAGGACTAATGGGTGAAGAATAAAACGGATGAGGGAAAGAGAATGGAAGGGAATTTAACCAAAGGTCCTATTTTGAAAACACTGACGAAACTTGCCATCCCGATTATGGCATCTTCGTTTCTCGGGACTTTATATAATATCACAGATATGGCATGGATCGGACTGCTGGGCTCAAAAGCAGTTGCAGGAGTTGGTGTCGGCGGTATGTTTACATGGCTTTCGCAGGGACTTGCAGCTATGGCGAGGATGGGCGGACAGGTGCAGGTGGCACAGTGCATCGGACGCGGTGAACGTGACAGAGCCCATGGTTTTGCACAGGCAGCAGTGCAGATTGCGACACTTATGGGAATGGCATATGCGGTTATTTCGCTTTTGTTTACACGGCAGATGGTTGCATTTTTTCAGTTGACGGATCCGGAGGCACAGACCGCAGCCCTATCTTACACCAAGATTGCATGCGGACTGATTGTATTTTCATTTCTGACGCTGACAATGACAGGGTTGTATACGGCACAGGGTGATTCGAAGACACCGTTTCTGGCCAACCTGATCGGACTTGTTACAAACATGATTCTTGATCCGGTGCTGATCCTCGGACCGGGACCGTTTCCGAAGCTTGGAGTAGTCGGTGCTGCAATCGCAACAGTGACAGCTCAGGCGATTGTTATGATGATGATGATCCTTGGTGTGCTCATACAAAAGAAAGAAAATGTATTAAAAGGAATCCGGCTGACGGCAAAGATACCGAAAGAATATCTCGGCGGACTCTGCAGGATTGGCATTCCGACTGCAATTCAGGGTATGGCTTACTGTGCGATTTCCATGGTACTGACGCGAATGGTATCTGCCTACGGTGCTGAAGCCGTTGCCACGCAGAGAGTCGGCGGGCAGATTGAATCCATTTCATGGAATACGGCGGATGGTTTTGCGGCAGCGCTGAATGCCTTTATTGCACAGAATTATGGTGCCGGAAAGATGGGCCGTGTCCGTAAAGGATATCGCGCGTCTCTGTGGACGGTAGGTATCTGGGGACTGCTGATCAGCTTTGTATTTATCTGCTTTCCGAAGGCAATCGCAGATATTTTTTTCCACGAACCGAAAGCAGTTGCAACGGCCGTTGGATATCTGGTGATCATTGGTTTCAGTGAAGCTTTTATGTGCGTGGAGCTGACGACCGTCGGCGCTTTGTCCGGACTAGGCAGGACAAGGCTTTGCAGTATCATCAGCATCGCTTTTACCAGTGCAAGAATTCCGCTTGCAATTATATTGGGAGGTCTGATCGGTCTCAGTGGAATCTGGTGGGCACTTTCCATAACATCAATCATAAAAGGAATCATATTTACCTGTACATTTTTGTGGATAACGAGGAAACGAGGATAAAACCATGAAAACAGCGAAAAAATTTTTTAAGATCATTGGTATCATCATTGGCATTCTTGTAATTGCACTTCTTGCATATCTTATTTATCTTTATGCGAGCTATCATCGAATTGAGGATAATCTGCCGCTTGAGGTGGAGTCCCACGCGGAGCAGGCAGATGCGAAGCTTACAACAGGCAAAGAGTATTCTGCGCTTACATACAATATTGGTTTTGGAGCATATACTCCGGACTTCAGCTTCTTTATGGATGGCGGGAAGTCTTCCTGGGCAAAGAGTAAAGACAGCGTTCTTGAGACAGTTCAGGGAGCCGGAGAACTGGTGGCATCCTATGATCCGGATTTTGCATTGATCGAAGAAGTAGATCTGGATTCTACAAGAAGCTATCATGTGAATGAATATTCTGTTCTGAAAGACTGTATGTCAGATTATGACTGCGTATTTGCACAGAATTATGATTCTGCGTTTCTGTTTTATCCATTTACACAGCCGCATGGCAGCAGTAAATCCGGGCTTGCGCTGTTTTCCAGATATCCGGTGACGGATTCTCTGAGAAGAAGTTTTCCGGTATCCACTTCTTTCAGTAAGTTTTTTGATCTGGACCGCTGCTATAGTATTTCACGCGTTCCGGTTGATAATGGAAAAGAACTGGTGATTTTTGAACTTCATATGTCCGCTTATGGAAACAGTGACGAGATCCGGGAAGGCCAGATCCAGATGCTTACGGCAGATATGAAGAAAGAATACGATGCAGGCAATTATGTACTTTGCGGAGGTGATTTTAACCATGATCTGAAGGCTGCTGAGGACGATTCTGCAGAGAGAGAATCATGGGCATATCCGTTCCCGAGAGCAGAACTTCCGGATCATTTTTCTTTCTGTATTGACCAGTTGAGTGATGAAGAGTGTGCTTCCCTGTGGGACAGTGCACGTAATGCAGATATGGAATATATTCCGGGCGAGACATATACAGTTACACTGGATGGATTTATTGTTTCTGACAATATTGAATGTCTGAAATATGAAAATATCAATACCGGTTATTCTTACTCAGACCATGATCCGGTGTATGTACAGTTTAAATTAAAGTAAGGTGAGATGACATGTGAGAGGAGACATCCAATGAAGTTTTTATTTGCGTCAGATTCTTTTAAAGGAACCCTGTCTTCTCCGAAAACAGCAGAATTACTCACATGTGCAGCCCGGGAGATTTTTCCGGACTGCATATGTGACAGCATAGAAGTTGCGGATGGCGGAGAAGGTACGACAGATGCAGTTCTTTCGGCAGTAAACGGCAAAAGCAGTTCACTGAAAGTGCATGGACCGTTGTGGGAAGAACTTACCTGCAGTTACGGAATGCTGGATGAAAAAAGAGCAGTTATGGAAATGGCAGCAGCATCCGGACTTCCACTGGTGCCGGATGAAAAAAGAGATCCACGATATACAACTTCCTATGGAACCGGCGAAATGATCCTGGACGCTTTAAATAAAGGCTTCCGTGATATTTCCATAGCAATCGGCGGTTCTGCAACAAACGATGGCGGAATCGGCTGCATCCGCGCACTGGGTGTACGTTTCCTTGATGAAAACGGGGAAGAGCTGAAAGGTTGTGGCGAAGATCTGATCAAAATCCGCAAGATTGATGTATCCGATATGAATCCGCTTGTAAAAGAATGCAATTTCACGGTAATGTGTGACGTGACCAATCCTCTGTGCGGAAAAGACGGTGCGACCTATACATTCGGAAAACAAAAAGGTGCAACACCTGAGATTCAGGATGAGCTGGAAAAAGGAATGCAGAACTACCGTGATATCATGAAAGCACAGTTTGGTGTCGATATGGACCAGATAGAAGGTGCTGGAGCAGCAGGCGGACTTGGAGCAGCACTGATGGTTTTCCTGAAGGGAACGTTGAAATCAGGAATTGAAACAGTACTTGATCTGGTTGATTTTGACAAACGTCTGGAAGGCGTTGATATAGTTGTTACCGGTGAGGGTGCGACCGACTGGCAGTCTGTATTCGGCAAAGTCATGCAGGGTGTCGGCATGCACTGCAAGGCACATAACATTCCGGTAGTGGCAATCGTAGGCAGCATGGGAAAAGGTGCTGAAGACATTTTCGATTATGGAATTGAATCGATGATTACAACGATCAACGGAGTGATGACACTTCCCGAGGCACTGGAAAATGCGGAGGAACTTTACCTTTGCGCTGCAAGAAGAATGTTCCGTATGCTGCGCGCAGGAAGCAGACTTGCATGAAGAATAATATATGGTTTTATAAGAAAGAATGCTGTACGAGAGAAAATCGTGCAGCGTTTTTTCTTTCTGAAGGAATGGTTGAAAAAGCCTTAAAAGCCATTTATACTTAAGATATAGTGTAAATATCTGTTCTTACCAACCGCAAAAGGAGGAAATGAGCATGAAAAATTATTCTGAAGATGCAAGTAAACAGTATCATATTCAGGTAGGTCAGGGTGAGGTTGGCCGTTACGTAATTTTGCCGGGAGACCCGAAACGCTGCAAAAAGATCGCGCAGTATTTTGAGGATCCGGTTTTTGTAGCAGACAACAGAGAATATGTAACTTATACAGGAACACTGGACGGCGTAAAAGTAAGTGTAACTTCTACCGGTATCGGCGGCCCGTCAGCTTCAATCGCAATGGAAGAGCTTTATCGATGCGGAGCAGACACCTTTGTCCGCATCGGAACCTGTGGCGGAATGCAGCCGGAAGTAAAGAGCGGTGATGTGGTCGTTGCAACAGGTGCTATCCGTATGGAAGGTACCAGTAAGGAGTATGCTCCGATTGAATTTCCGGCAGTGGCAAATCTGGAAGTGATCAACGCGCTTGTGGAAGGTGCAAAGAGAGAACACTGTGAATTTCATACAGGCGTAGTACAGTCTAAAGATTCATTTTACGGCCAGCATGAACCGGAAGTAAAACCGGTCAGCTATGAACTGATGAATAAATGGGAAGCATGGAAACGTCTTGGCTGTCTTGCTTCTGAGATGGAATCTGCGGCACTGTTTGTTGTGGCAAATTACTTAAGAGTGCGTGCAGGAGCCTGCTTTCTTGTGATTGCCAATCAGGAAAGAGAAAAATTAGGACTGGAAAACCCGGTAGTGCATGACACGGACAAAGCAATCAAAGTTGCAGTAGAGGCAATTCGTGAACTCATTCGTGCAGATAAAGAACAGGAAAAAAGAAAATAAAACCGGATGGTTCAGAGAGACTCAGAAAGGCAGGCAGAATTATGGATAAAAAACAGATTGAAGAAATGATCGATCTGGCGATTAGGCAGTTGGATTATTCTTATGCACCGTATTCACATTTTCATGTAGGTGCGGCACTTCTGGCAAAGAATGGAACATATTATACAGGGTGCAACATTGAAAATGCAGCTTATACGCCAACAAACTGTGCGGAAAGAACAGCTTTTTTTAAGGCAGTCAGCGAAGGGATAAAAGAATTTGAAGCTATCTGTATTGTGGGTGGTAAGGATGGAATCCCGACAGAGTATGCGGCACCATGTGGCGTGTGCAGACAGGTAATGATGGAGTTTTGTGATCCGAAAACATTTAAGATTATTCTGGCTGTCAGCAAAGATAAATATGATGTCTTTACCTTAAAGGAACTTCTTCCACTTGGATTTGGACCGGTTAATCTGGCATGATTTTGTGACAATATGCAGAAGGGAATGCTTATGGAAACTTATAAGAGAGTATTTGTGATTGTTCTGGATTCACTTGGAATCGGTGCAATGCCTGATTCTGAGAAATTTGGTGATAAGGGTGTAGATACATTTGGACATATTCTGGATAAGATGGGAACTCTGGATATTCCGAATCTTCAGAAACTTGGGATGCTGAATCTGCATAAGGGTGGTTCTATGGAAGGTATAGAGAAGCCGATTGGCCGTTATATGCGGATTGGTGAGGCCAGCAACGGCAAAGATACCATGACCGGACACTGGGAAATGATGGGAATTTATACACAAAAGCCGTTTATTACTTTCACAGAAACAGGATTTCCAAAAGAACTGATTGATGAACTGGAAAAGAGATGCGGCAAGCGTGTCATTGGAAACAAGAGTGCAAGTGGTACGGAAATAATCGAAGAACTTGGTGAAGAAGAAATCAATACAGGCGCAATGATCGTTTACACATCTGCAGATTCCGTAATGCAGATTTGCGGAAATGAGGAGACATTTGACCTCGCAAATCTGTATCGTTGCTGTGAAATTGCCAGAGAGCTGACGATGAAAGATGAGTGGAGAGTTGGCCGTGTCATTGCGAGACCGTATGTCGGAAAGAAAAAAGGCGAGTTCAAAAGAACCAGCAATCGTCATGATTATGCACTCAAACCGACCGGAAGAACGGTTTTGAATGCATTAAAAGATGCAGGTCTTGATGTGATTGGGGTAGGCAAGATCAATGATATTTTCTGCGGAGAGGGAATTACACAGACTTATCATTCAGATAGTTCTGTACATGGCATGCAGCAGACCGTTGAAATCTGCAAAGAGGATTTCCATGGACTTTGTTTTGTCAATCTGGTGGATTTTGATGCGTTATGGGGACATAGAAGAAATCCGGAAGGATATGGACATGAAATTGAGAAGTTTGATAAAGGTCTCGGGACGCTTATGAATGAACTGAGAGAGGATGATCTGCTTATTCTGACTGCCGACCATGGAAATGACCCAACATATACCGGGACTGACCATACAAGAGAATATGTGCCGTTTGTTGCATATTCAAAGAAAATGAAAGAGACCGGTGCAATTGAGAATCAGGATACATTTGCAGTAATTGGTGCATCTGTTGCAGAGAATTTCGGGGTAAAAATGCCGGAGGGTACAATCGGAAAGTCAATTTTGAAACAGCTGGTTTTCTCATAGTGCAGTAGAAGTTCCGGGAGAAAACAGCAGCAAAATAACAACAAAGAGGTGATATCATGAACCAGAGTGAGAGAAGAAGATACCTGATCCAGGAGTTATTAAACGAGCAAAAAGAATACTGTAATTATTCGATCCCAGAAGATCCACAGGGGCAGAAGGATCTCCTTCGAGGACTTCTTAATGTACGTGCACCGAAGATACTCAGCAGAGAATTTCTGAAGATTCAGGACGAATATCTGAAAGAAGAGACGGAGAAAAAAGGCATCACAGAGCTTGCTGATCTCACTCCGGTCGAGCAGGGAATCTATCTCTGGCAGGGTGATATTACTACGCTTCGCTGTGACGCGATCGTCAATGCGGCGAACAGTGGAATGACTGGATGTTATGCGCCAAATCATAAATGTATCGACAACTGCATCCACACCTTTGCAGGTGCGCAGCTTCGCTATGAATGTGCACAGATGATGAAAGCACAGGGGCATGAGGAACCGACAGGGCAGGCGAAGATCACTGCCGCATATAATCTGCCGTGTCGTTATGTCCTGCATACGGTAGGCCCGATCATTTATGGCAGAGTAACGGAGAAAGACTGTGAACTGCTTGCCGGAAGTTATCGTTCCTGTCTCGAACTTGCAGCACAGAATCATCTCGAAAGCGTAGCGTTCTGCTGCATTTCGACAGGCGAATTTCACTTTCCAAAGGAACGCGCAGCCGGGATTGCAGTTCAGACGGTGAGAGATTTTTTACAAAAAGAAACCAGCGTAAAAAAAGTAATTTTCAATGTATTTAAAGACCACGACAGGGAAATATACGAACATACACTGGCAAAAAAATAAAGGAATGTGTTATACTAAATGCATTGAAATATCAATGGGGATTTTTTACAGAACAAGAGGAGGTTTTTCCAATGAGAGAAGTAAAAGCAGTCAAGATCAACGCAGCAGATTTTGCACCATACGGCACATTCTGCAATATGACAGAACCGGAGGGATATCCGCTGTCAGGAGAAATCCATAAGTTTTATCCGGACCGCATTTCCGGAACCTGTGTAGGCAGCATGGCATTTTCTCCGATCGCAGTCCGTAAGGACGACAGAATTGTCAAAATGGCAGAATATCATACAACGACATGGGAAGGCATTGTGGCACTGGATGATGATATGATCATTCATGTTGCACCGGCATCCGGCGGTACACCTGTTCCAGAACTGACGAAAGCATTTATCGTGCCGAAAGGATACATGGTAAAAATCAATGCGGCAATCTGGCATCTCTGTCCACTTCCGCTTAACAATGACGAACTTCATGCGATGATCATTCTTCCGGAATGTACATACGCAAATGACTGCACAGTTGTTGAATTTGAAGAAAAAGACTGGTTCAAGATCACAGTATAAAAAAATCCTCCGGGTTTATTGCCCGGGGGACTTTTTGCATTGCATATCGAGGAGGTACCGGTGGCGCGTCCTCTGATTTCAGAAAATCAGATCTGTGAATCCGGTGGATACAAGAAACAGGATCAGCATTACGACCGGCACGACATAGCGGATCATGAAGCGGTACAGACCGGCACGTTTGAAATGCTCGCCGTTTCGTTCTACTTCACCGACGATCCAGTCTGGTCCGATCACCCAGCCGATCAGAATACTGGTCAGCAGAGAAATAAACGGCATCAGGAAGCTGTTGCTGATGTAGTCCATGACATCAAGAAGCTGCCCGACGGAACCATTTGGAAGTTTCAGTTCGAAATACAGTTTGTTGTATCCGAGACAGATCAGGACAGCAGTGACCAGAGAATAAATACCGACAGCACCGCACATTTTTTTACGAGGTTTATGGTAAAGTTCCATACAGTTAGCAACCAGAGTTTCCATGACGGAAACGCAGGATGTCAGCGCCGCAAAGCCCATCATCAGGAAGAACGCGACTGCAACAGGACGGCCAAGGACTCCCATGGCATCGAAGACTTTGGGCAGTGAGATAAAGATCAGGCTCGGTCCGGAAGCCATGCCGTCTGTGCCGAGAAATACGAATACAGCCGGGATGATCATCATTCCTGCAAGAAAAGCAACACCTGTATCAAAAATCTCAATCTGGTTGGTTGCCTTGTTCAGATTGACGTCATTTTTGACATAGGATCCATAAGTGATCATGATACCCATGGAAACGCTCAGAGAAAAGAATAACTGGCTCATGGCATCCAGAAGAATTTCAAGAAAGCGCTTCACGGTAAGACCGCTGAAATCAGGCGTTATATAAAAAGCAAGTCCCTGCAGACCTGTACGGACACTTCCGTCTGTATCGGTATGTGTCAGTGTCAGTGAAAAGATTGCGATGATCAGGATAAGTAAAATCAGGCCAGGCATAATGATCTTTGAAAACTGCTCGATTCCTTTTTCTACGCCACGATATACGATCCATGCAGTCAGAGCAAGAAAGACCAACATAAACACGATCGGAGCAATGTCTGAGGTGATAAAAGATGTAAAATACCCGTCAGCTGCGGCATCTTTTCCATCGGAGATAATATAGGTAACAAAATATTTCGTGATCCAGCCGCCGATGACAGAGTAATATGTCATGATCAATGTTGGCACAAGAAATGTCAGTTTACCAAGAAACTTCCATTTCGGATTGAGCGCTTCAAACGCACGGAGTGCATTTTTCTTGGTTTTTCGGCCAATCGCAACATCTGTTGTGAGCAGAACGAATCCGAAGGTAAGCACCAGAATCAGATAAACCAGCAGGAACAGACCACCGCCGTCTTTCGCACAGAGATATGGGAAGCGCCATATATTCCCCACACCCACGGCGCTTCCGGCTGCGGCAAGAACGAAACCGATCGAGCCGGAAAAACTACTTCCTTTTTCTTTCATTTTTAATTCCCCCTGCAAATTGAATTAAGGGCCAGGAAAACCTGACCCGTTAAGTCTATTTTAGCAGAAAAGAACAGAAGTGCAACCCATCAATAGCTTCTGCTTTACCGTCATCAGTGATTTTTACTGCATTTAAACAGGAAAATGATGAGGGATTACAAAAACTAAAGGAGAATTTACATGGATCATAAGATAAAAGTCCTCTTTCTGGATATTGACAATACACTTCTGGATTTTGATGCAGGTGCTGCATGGGCGATGAATCTGTGCTTTGAAAAAGCAGGACTTCAGTACCGTCCGGAAATGTTTGTGGTATTTAAAGAAGAAAATAATAAAATCTGGCGTCGGATTGAACTCGGGGAACTGACGATGGACGATCTCTTTTATGTGCGCTGGCAGACGGTGCTTCGACATCTCGGACTTACCGCGGACGGTGTAGAGATGGAGAAAGAATTCCGCAGGCTTCTCCATTTAAGTGCAGTCCCGGTAGAGGGGGCAAAAGATATTCTCGAGTATTTACATAAGAAGGAATATTGCCTTTGTGCTGCAAGCAACGGCCCTTATAACCAGCAGATCAACCGTCTGAAAAGTGCGGATATGCTGAAATATTTTAAACACTGTTTTGTTTCTGAGATGGTTGGGGCGGACAAACCCAGCCGGCAGTTTTTTGACGGCTGCATGAAAGAATTTACGGGTGTTCTCCCATCGGAATGTATGATGATTGGTGATTCCCTGACCGCAGACATTGAAGGCGGACAGGCTTACGGGATGTCCACATGCTGGTTTGTGCACTCCGGGGATAAAAGTGCCATTCAGCAAAAAAATGGTGGAAAAGCAGCTGATCATATCATCTACGAGCTTGCCGAACTGAAAAATATCTTATAAAAAAGATTTCCGGAATCATGCATAAAATCCGTTTTTTTCCAGATACTATCACCGTATTGCAAATAAAAAGAGAGGAAGCGGATACGATGATATTAAAAGAAAAAGAACGCACAACGATTCAGGACTTACAGACACAGGAAAAAAGCTGTATTGAAAAATACGGAAGATATGCACAGCAGGCAAAAGATCCGGAACTGAAAAATCTTTTCCAGACTTTGCAGCAGAAAGAAAGAGAACATTACGAATCTCTGGATCGTGTACTTCGCGGAGAAGTTCCGCAGTGTAACTGTAACGACAGTGACGGCAGGGACTATCAGCCGAAAGCTTCTTATACTGCAATGAGTTCTCCGGAGGACAAACAGCAGGATTCTTTTCTGGCAACTGACTGTATTGCGACAGAAAAGCTTGTTTCCGGAGAATATAATTCAGAAGTGTTTGCTTTCGGTGACAGTAGTGTGCGCAAACTGCTTGCAGACATTCAGGTAGAAGAGCAGAACCATGCAGAGATGCTTTACAAGTACAAAACCGTAAACGGTATGGTATAAAATACAACAACAGAATATCATAATAAAAAGCATATAAAGGCTCCCAGACAGAAATCATAAAGCTGTCTGAGGAGCTTTTTGACTGTCAAAAATAAAAATTCATTTTTACAAACATTTTACAGTGTTATGATTATGCATTTTACTTTTCCCCCTTATACTTGCACTTGTCAATGAGAAAGACAATTGAATATAGCAAAACAATAAAGAGGAGATTTATCATGAAGAAAAAAATTTTAGCAATCGTTACAGCAGCACTTATCGGAACAACCGCATTTGCAGCAACTGCAAGCGCAGCAAGCGGAGCCATTGATGTAATTTCCCGTGAAGACGGATCCGGAACAAGAGGAGCATTCATCGAACTGTTTGGAATCGAAGAAAAACAGGGTGATGAAAAAGTCGACATGACAACAGAAGATGCAAGTATCACAAACAGCACTTCCGTTATGATGACAACAGTTGCAGGTGATGAGAATGCAATCGGTTACATTTCCCTTGGTTCTCTGAATGATACAGTAAAAGCAGTAAAGATTGACGGTGCAGAAGCATCCGCAGAAAACGTAGCAAATGATACATACAAAGTATCCCGTCCATTCAACATCATAACAACTGACAAACTCAGCGATGCAGCAAAAGATTTCGAAAACTACATTCTCAGCTCTGATGGACAGCAGATCGTAGAAGACAACGGATATATCAAAGTAGCTGATGATGCTAAAGCATATGAGCAGAGTGATGCAGAAGGTAAAGTCGTTGTAGCCGGTTCTTCTTCCGTAACACCGGTTATGGAAAAACTGAAAGAAGCATATGAAAAAGCAAACGGCGGCAAGATCACAGTAGAAGTACAGCAGAGCGATTCCACAACAGGTATCACATCCGCAGCAGAAGGCATCTGTGACATCGGTATGGCATCCCGTGAACTGAAAGATGAAGAAACAACTGAAAATCTTACAGCAACTGAAATTGCAAGAGACGGCATCGCAGTTGTGGTAAACAATGACAATGATATTGATGAGCTGACCAGTGATCAGGTAAAAGCAATCTTCACAGGTGAGACAACAGACTGGGAAGACCTGGCTAAATAAGTAAGACCGATACAAAACGACAGAAGATGAAGCCCGGGTCACCGGGCTTCGTGTATGTCCTGCATTACATATCAGGGACGTGCCGGCGGTGTGCATCCGATGATAATTATGAGAGAGGAAGAGTCCTGTATGAATAGATTTAAAGAACAGGCCATGAAAATTGTTT